>Ga0209335_10000331_pt1 | contig 55597 bp, 55 predicted proteins | sample COG_09_FD_184753 | JGI IMG/M metagenome (GOLD analysis project Ga0209335, IMG submission 184753) | Pelagic Microbial community sample from North Sea - COGITO 998_met_09 (SPAdes) (version 2) | ecosystem: Environmental > Aquatic > Marine > Neritic zone/Coastal water | place: Helgoland, sampling...
TTATGGAGAATGGGCCCATCACCTAAAGGACCTTATTGGGAACAAGGTATGAAGCTTGGATATCAAGACGTTGGATCATGGACTATGTTTAAGTCTACTGACGTTGAAAGAAGAAAAGCTGCATGGTTGTATGCTCAATTTACAGTTTCAAAAACTGTATCTCTTAAAAAAGCTGATGTTGGTTTAACATTCGTAAGAAAAAGCACTGTTAACCACAAGCACTTTACAAAGAGAGCGCCTGAACTAGGTGGACTTATTGAGTTCTATAGATCAGACAATAGAAATGTATGGTCACCAACAGGTATCAACGTTCCAGACTATCCGAAGCTAGCACAATTATGGTGGCAGCATATCGGAGAAGTTAACTCTGGTACATTCACACCACAACAAACTATGGATCGTCTTGCAGATGAGATGGACTTAGTTATGTCTCGTATGGAAGCTGCTGACAAAGGTAGTAACGCATATGGTGGATGTGGACCAAGACTTAACAAACCAAGAGAAGCTTCTTATTGGTTAAATAAAGCTGGTTCGCCAAAAGCCAAAGTTAATGAAAAACCTCAAGGAAAAACCGTAGCATTTAAAGACGCTTGGAAATAACCTAGGTAAATCTAAATTTAAAGGGGGCACTGTTGTTGCCCCCTTTTTTTTAAAACCAAACTACAAATTATTAATATGAGTTTAGAATTAAAAAACGTTGAAAAAAAAGTAGGGATTGAAACTCATATACATTCAACTAATCTAAAATTACAAAAAAATACTATCAATGTTTTGTTGGGCTCCACACTTGCTGGCAAAACAACCTTAATGCAAATCATGGCAGGACTAGATAAACCCACATCTGGAGAAATTTGGTTTAATGGTGAAAATGTTACTGGTAAAGAAGTTCAAAAAAGAAATTGCTCTATGGTTTATCAACAATTTATCAATTATCCTAATTTTACTGTTTTTGAAAATATTGCTTCACCTCTAAAAATCACTGGTGTTAATTCAGACCAAATTAAAGAAAGAGTAGGAAAAGTTGCAGAACTTTTAAAATTATCAGCAATGTTGGGTAAAAAACCTGATGAATTATCAGGAGGACAGCAGCAAAGAACGGCTCTAGCTAGAGCGTTAGTAAAAGACTCAGATCTAATATTACTAGACGAACCTTTAGCTAATTTAGACTTTAAACTTCGTGAAGAACTTAGAGAAGAATTACCAAAATTATTTGAAGATAGAGATTGTATTGTTGTATACGCAACAACTGAACCTTTAGATGCATTAATGATAGGTGGGAATACCGCAACATTATTAGAGGGAAATATAATTCAGTATGGAAAAACTTTAGATGTTTACAACAAACCTGAAAATTTAACTTCGGCAAAAGTTTTTAGTGACCCTCCAATGAATATAGCTGAAATAAGCAAAAGTGGAGAAATGTTTAAATTAAATGATAATAACGTCCAATGGAAATCAAACGTAAAAATAAAAGATGGAAACTATAAAATAGGTATAAGACCACACAACATAACTACATACAAAGAAGGTAATAATTCAGTTGAAATTAATGGAAAAGTTTTGATTTCTGAACTTAGTGGGTCAGAAAGTTTAATCCATTTTACAAATGGAAAACTTAATTGGGTTTCTTTATCAAACGGTATTCAACAAAAAACTATTGGTGAGAATACAAAATTATTTATGAATGTAGATGAGTTTTTATATTTTGATACAAATAACAGATTGGTAAACAATGGCTAAAATAACGTTAAAAGATTTAAGTCATAGCTATTTAACGAAACAAAATAGCGATGCGGACTGGGCATTAAGAGGAGTTAATATTGATTGGAAAGACGGAGGAGCTTACGCATTATTAGGTCCTTCTGGTTGTGGAAAAACAACATTATTAAATATTATTTCAGGTTTATTAAAACCAACTAAAGGTGAAATTTTATTTAACGACAAAGATGTAACGCCTCTAAACCCAGTTGAGAGAGATATTGCTCAAATATTTCAGTTTCCAGTTATATACGACACTATGACTGTTTATGACAATTTGGCTTTTCCACTTAAAAACAGAGGTCTTTCTGAAACTGAAATTGATTCAAAAGTAAAAGAAATTGGAGAAATGTTAGAGCTCACATCAACTCTTAAAAATAAAGCTGCTGGTCTAACAGCGGATGGAAAACAAAAAATTTCTTTAGGAAGAGGATTAGTACGATCAGATGTGAATGTAATTATGTTTGATGAGCCTTTAACTGTAATTGATCCCCATTTAAAATGGGTTTTAAGGTCGAAGTTAAAAGAATTACACCAAAAAATTAATCGGACTATGATTTATGTTACTCACGACCAAATTGAAGCTTTAACTTTTGCAGACCAAGTAGTTGTAATGCATGAAGGGCAAATTGTTCAAACAGGCACTCCTGTAGAATTATTTGAAAAACCAAAACATACTTTTGTAGGACATTTTATTGGATCACCAGGAATGAATATTCTTCCTTGCGAAATTATAAATGGTCAAATTAATTTTGAAGGAAAGATATTACCTAATAATACTAGCATTAAAAAAACAAATTTTAGTAAAACGCAAGTAGGTATTAGGCCAGAATTTATTAATTTTTCTAATGATGGAATTAAAGTAAAGATTAAAAGAGTTAGTGATACAGGTAGACATAAAGTAATTGATACTGAGTGTAGTAGTGGAAGTATTAAAATTTTAGCTAATGCCTCTACCGAAATACCAAGTGAGGGTGCACATATAACTTTTGATAAAAAATATACTTTTGTATATGGAGATGATTGGATAATTGAATAATGAATAAAACACTTAATCAAAAAGCTTGGTTCTTTGTTATTCCTGTATTTGTACTTGTTGCATTTAACGCTGTAGTACCATTAATGACTGTTGTTAACTATTCTTTCCAAGAAACTTTTGGAAGCAATGTTTTTGCATGGGAAGGAACAAGATGGTTCAAAGAAATTTTACATTCCGAAAGATTCCACGCATCTTTAGGTAGACAATTTATATTTACTTTTATAATACTTTTAATACAATTGCCTCTAGGCATAGCTATTGCCTTAACTATGCCTAAAAAGGGTTGGGGAGTTCCTGTTTGTTTAATTTTAATGTCTATGCCATTATTAATTCCTTGGAATGTAGTGGGTGCAATGTGGAATATTTTTGCTTTACCAGAAATTGGTTTTCTTGGAAATTCTCTGAATGCACTTGGTTTTGATTATAATTTTACACAACAAAGTGGAGATGCGTGGTTCACAACTATTCTTATGGATGTTTGGCACTGGACATCCTTAGTTGTTTTATTGTCCTATGCTGGATTAAATTCAATCCAACCGGCCTATTACCAAGCTGCAGAAATAGATGGAGCTAGTAGATGGGATATTTTTAGATATATAGAGCTCCCGAAAATGAAAAAAGTTTTAACATTAGCTATACTTTTAAGATTTATGGATAGTTTTATGATTTATACAGAACCATTTGTTTTAACAGGTGGTGGACCTGGTAATGCAACAAATTTTCTATCATTAGATTTAGTAAAAATGGCTTTAGGTCAGTTTGATCTTGGGCCTGCTGCTGCAATGTCGCTTATTTATTTTTTAATTGTACTTTTAATATGCTGGATTTTTTACAGCTTAATGATGAAAAATGAGGGAAGAACATGAAAAAAATAAAATGGTTAGTTCCAACAATTTATATAATTTTTTTAATGCTACCTATTTATTGGTTGCTTAACATGTCATTTAAAACAACTACTGAAATTATAAATGTTTACTCATTATGGCCTCAAGATTTTACATTAGATAATTATAAGACAATATTTACAGATAGTACTTGGTATATGGGATATGTAAATTCTATTACGTATACAGTTTTTAATACTATAATTTCTGTATCTGCTGCACTTCCTGCAGCCTATGCTTTTTCAAGATATAAATTTTTAGGCGATAAACATTTATTTTTTTGGCTTTTAACAAATAGAATGGCCCCACCAGCTGTTTTTGCTTTACCATTCTTTCAATTTTATTCGTCTGTAAACCTATTTGATACACATATAGCTATAGCGTTGTCTCATTGTCTTTTTAATATTCCCCTTGCTGTCTGGATTTTAGAAGGTTTTATGTCATCTGTTCCAAAAGAATTGGACGAAACTGCTTACGTTGACGGGTACTCATTTGGAAGATTTTTCTTTAAAATATTTATACCTACAATAGCTGCTGGAATAGGTATTACTATGTTTTTCTGTTTTATGTTTTCTTGGGTTGAATTGTTGTTAGCCAAAACACTTACAGCGACTATAGCTAAACCAATTGCAGCGATAATGACAAGAACCTCAAGTACATCAGGTTATGAACTTGGTTTATTAGCAGCGGCCGGAAGTTTAACTATTATTCCTGGTGCTGTAGTTATTTATTTTGTTAGAAATTATATTGCTAAAGGATTTGCGATGGGAAGAGTATGATTTTTACAAATTTATATGCATCTAGTTGGTCAACAGTAGGACAGCCTAAAGAAAAAGGGCTTTTCGATTTTGACTTTATAACATGGATGGCTTGGACTTGGCCTACAGCAAGTTTTTTTATTTTTATAGCACTTTGCATCACGATTATGTATTTCTGGGAAAAAAAAGTTCCTGGTGGATCTCCTAGAAGAGGAATTTTAGGTCTAGACACGACAAGAGGCGATAGATTATTTGTATCTTTACTTGGAAGTGCATTTATTCATTTAGCTTGGCTTGGCCTGATTGGTAGCATGCTTTGGATTGCAACTATGTTATGCGTTGGTTATGCAATAATAGTCTTTAGATACGTTTAAAAATTTATTTTTTAATTATTAAATTAACTTTAAAATACAAATATTTGGTAACTCTTAAAAAATTAAAAATGTTATAAAAAAAGCTTTCTAGCGCAATAAAAAAACTAAACAAAAAATTATTATCTGGAAATATTTTTATTCGTCCAAAATCTCCTGAAAAAATTAACAAAAAAAGAGATGAATACCATTTATTATAAACTTTTAATTTAGTTTTTTTTATAGAATATGAGATCTTTTTATAGCTATATTGTCCATAAGGTGAGTCTTCCATCGACTTATTAAAGAAAAATCCTAAAAACCATTTTAAATAATTGGCTAATATACTTGAGAGATTAGGCTCAGATATAATTAAAAAACCATTGGGTTTAAGATTTTTTTTTAATTTTATCAGCACATTTTCTGGCTTTTCAGTATGATGCAATACACCTTTTAGTACAATTATATCAAATTTGTTTTTAATAATATTTTTTTCTAAATCAAAGATTTTGTAAATAGGCCTACTATCATTTTTATTAGCAACTTTGATTAACTTTTTCGATGTATCAGTTGCTAAATACTTTTTTGGAAATTTATTATTATCCAAACCAATGCTTGAAGGAAATATACCACAGCCAAATTCAATAAGATCTTTATTTTTCAAATTTAATAATCTAAAAAAAAACTGATTTTCGTACTTTATACATTTTGCTATTCCACCGTTAATATTAAAATTTTTCTTTTGATAAATCAACGAAGACTCTGTTTTTGAATTAAAATTTTTTTTAGTTTTCATTTTTAAGTATAATTAAGTTATAATTTTATTTAAAATATCACAAATATATTTGATTTCCTGATTAGAGATAGCTAGACCAGAAGGGACATAAAAGCCATTTTTCGACAAATATTCAGAATTAGGTATCTTTTTATTAGTAAATAATTTCATCTTTTTAAATATTTTTTGTTTATTCATACTTAAAAAAAAGGGTCTAGTATCAATCTTATGTTCCAATAATTTTTTCATTAAACTATTTCTTTTTATTTTAACTTTTTTCTTTAATAAAATCCCAAATACCCAATAGATGTTACTCGAATAGCTTGTTTTATTTTGTTGTAAAATTATTTTGTCATTATTTTTAAGATTATTATAGTAGATGTTGCCAATTTCTCTTTTTCTTTTAATAATTTTTTTGATATTTTCAAGTTGACCACAACCTAAAGCAGCTTGTAAATTTGTCATCCTGTAGTTCCATCCTATATCGTCATGATTATATCTGTCAAAATATGAACTAGAAAAAGATAGATTCCTTAATGATTTACATTTTAAATATAAAGCTTTATCGCTGGTTAGTATCATGCCACCTTCACCTGTTGTAATATGTTTATTAGCATAAAAACTAAAAGTACTTAAATCACCAAAACTTCCACACATTTTATTTTTGTATTTTAATCCAATAACTTCTGCAGCATCTTCAATAATTTTTATTTTCCTTTTTTTTGCTACTTTTAAAACATTAGAAAGGTCAACAGGAAGACCATAAATATGCGTAAGAATTATTGCAGATGTTTTTTTGTTAATTTTTTTGATAATTTCATTTGATTCAACATTCCAAGTAAATATGTTACAATCTGTCAAAACTGGTTTAAGACCACATTTAATAACACATAAAGCAGTAGAAATAATAGAGAAAGCCGGAATTATTACTTCTGAATTCTTTTTTAAATTTAAAGATTTTATTGCAACTTCTAAAGCAGCAGTACCACTGGATACTGCTATGCCATACTTTCTACCATTAAATTTTGAAAAATTGTTTTCAAACTCTTTAACAAATTTTCCTTCAGAAGAAATCCAATTAGTTTTTAAACACTCTAATACATTATTTTTTTCACTCGAATATAATTTAGGAATATTTACTGGAATGAATTTTAAATTTTTAAACACTTTTAAAATTTAAATTTATCTTGTTTCGGATCAAAAGGACCTTGCTTGACTTCAATAAATTTACAGTTTTTTTCAATTTTAAAACCGTGTCCACATTTTAAAAGTATTATGATATCATTTTTAATTAATTTTCTATTAAATAAATATTTTTTTTTGTTGTCGTAAAAATCAACTTTCATAGATCCATCTAAAATTATTAAAACCTCACTGGTATCATAAATTTTTTTTAATCTTTTTTTGTGAATGTGGGGTTGAATAATATGACCTTTTTTATGGTTCATGTATGCAACTTGTTGAGAAAGTTTATTATTAGTAAAGAAATTAATACCCTTTTTTTTTATATATTTATTTTTTATAATTAATGCTAATACTTCGTTCTTATGAGTTATTTTTTGTATCATTGAATAAAATCTTTTAGATATAATTATTAACAATTTTTTTTAAATTAGTAAACATGCAATATAGCGTAATACTACCAACACTCAATGAAAACGGTCATATCGCAAGTCTGATTTTAGCTATCGAAAAAATTTTAAAACTTAACAAAAAAGTTTTTGAAATAATAATTATTGACGATAATTCTACTGATGGCACCATCGATACAGTTAAATCTTTAGTGCAACAAAATAATAATTTAAAACTTAACGTTCGAATAAATTTAAAAAAAAATTTAGCTGAATCTATCAACCTTGGAATTAAATTAGCTAGGTATGAAAACATTATCTGGATGGATGCAGACTTCCAGCACCCACCCAAATATTTAGAAGAGTTCATTAAAAAGTCAGATCAATATGATGCTGTCATTTGTTCAAGATTTTTAAAGGAAAGTGAAAGATATTTTGAGGATGAAAGTTTAAATAAGGATATAAACGAAAATCAAAGCTATTTTTTTAATCAAATTTGCAAGATGTTTCTTTACAAAGATATAACTGATTATACTAGCGGATATATTTGTATAAAAAAAAAAATATTTAATAATTTTAAATTAAATGGTTTTTATGGAGACTATTTTGTAACATTATTATCTTATTTAAAAAGAAATGATTTTAATATAATAGAAGTTCCCTTTAAAGATGAAATTCGTGCATCTGGCCATTCTAAAACTGTAATAAATTTTAATTTAAAATACACCTATACTTGCCTAAGATACATCTCAACATTAATAAAAAATTTTACTTTAAAAATATTTAAATGATAAAAGATAAAAAAATTTATATTTTAGTATTATTTTTTTCTACTTATATTTTTTTAGGTTTATTTATTTATCAAGACTTTGGAATTGGTATAGAAGAACATTTTCAAAGGAAAAACGGTTTTTATTGGTTAGATTATCTTTTAAGTTTTTCAGATTATCACGTATTAAAAGAAGCTGTAAATTTAAAGTATAAAGAAATTTTATTATCTAATCCAAATTTACCGAATATAGTTTTCTTTAATTATTATGGAATTATTTTTGATGTTCCGATTGCTTTTATAGAATCAATATTTAATTTAGAAAATTCAAAGACATATTTTGAAATAAGACATATTTTAATTTTTTTAATTTTTTTATTTAGTTCATTTTTTTTTTACAAAATTTTATTCAAAAGATTTAATTTTCCCATAGCATTTTTAGGTTTATGTATTTATTCTTTGACACCTAGAATTTTTGGAGACAGTTTTCATAACAATAAAGATATTTTGTTTTTATCTTTATTAACTATTGCTATTAGTTATCTCTTTAATTTTTTTGATAAAACAAATAATAAAAGTTTAATTATATTTTGCTTATTTAGTGCGTTAGCAACATCTACGAGAATTATGGGAATTTATTTACCAATTCTTTTTATTCTTTTTATTTATTTAGAATTTTTAACAAATAAAAGAAGTCTAATAAATTTTTTTGGCTTATTTTTTAAAATTATTTTTTTTTATCTTATTTTTCTCTACCTCCACTATCCATATATTTGGCAGTTAAATATATTTGAGATTTCTGATTGGTTTAGTAAATTTTTTTTTTCAATGAATTTGAATATATTATTCAATGGTCATTATTATAGTATGAATTATTTACCAAGGTCTTATTTGCCTACTTGGATATTTATATCAACGCCTTTTATCTTACTAATTTTTTTTATTTTTGGTGCCTTCTTATTCTTAAAGAGATTTTTTTATAGATTAGTAAACATAAGTAATCACAAGCCACACGGAAGTGATTTGTGGGTCTCAAATAATGAAAAAAAAGATATGTTTATTTTATTTAGTTTTTTTAGTTTTTTACTTTACGCAATCTTCTTTAATGTAGCAATGTTAAGTGGATGGAGACATTTTTATTTTTTACATATTTTCCTAACTTATATTTCAGTATTTGGTTTATTTAACTTGATAATTTACTTCAAGAAAAAAATAAGTATGAAAATTATATATTCCTTACTAATGCTACCTATTATCTTACTAATCTATGAAAATGTTAAATTTCATCCTTATCAAAGTTTGTACTTTAATAATCTAATGTCAAAGGAACAAATAAAAAGATTTCAAGTTGATACTCCATCACTAAGTAGAGTCGATGCTTTAAAATCTATCCTGATTGATAGTCCTAATAAAAAAAAAATATTCATCGCTAATTCTTCTTGGACACCGTTTATAAATGGAAAAGATTTATTGGCACCTGAATCAAAGAAAAAACTTGTATTTACTGGTCAAGATTTTAAGAAAGCTGACTATATTTATGATAATTTTATTTATAAATCAGATGAAAAGTATAACAAAAGCCATATGATACCATCAGATTTTACAATTTTTAAAAAGCTTGAAATCAAGAACGTTCACATTTATTCAATATATAAAAAAAACATTAGATGAGAATATTTATTTATAAAATTTTGATTTTGACGATTTCATTATTTTTTTTATATCAATTTACAGTTGGGTATAGCGTTTATAAATTTCAGCAAAAAATATATTCAAATTTGAATAAAGAGACTTCAGAAAACATTAAATCAAAAATAAGAGAAGAGTTAAAAGCTGGTCTTAAAAAAGATAAAATATTAAATAATGAAGACTCAGCGTTATTAAGAGATTTTTTTAATAAGATAAAACTTGAGATAAACTCTTCTAAATAAAAAAAACTTAAGTGATTGCTATTATAAAAAAAAATTATTTACTAACTAATAGAATTACTAATAATAAAAAAATTTTTAACATAATAACTAAACAAATTCCTCGATCTATTTTTACATTATTAGATGCTGATTTGTTCAATAAAATAATAAAAGATAAAGTCATCGAAGTATTTGTAGTAAAAAAAAAAAATGTAATTGTATCAGTAATAAGTGTTATTAAAAATAAAAATTATAATTTTTTAAAAAAAGAAATTTTTTTTTACTTTTTAACGAAACCACATAAATTACTTTTAAATATTTTTTTTATAATTGCAATATTTGGCAGGTCATCAAGTAATATTAAATCAAGTAATGATAAAAATTATTTACATTTATTACATTTAGTTATCTTTAAAAACTACTTCAAAAGTATTTCATTAAAAAAAAAAGATGAAATAATTAATTTTTTTTTAAGAAAAATAATTAAAAAATATGATGCAAAGTACTTTTATTTATGTTATGAAAAAGATAATTTACGAGCATATAATTACTATAAAAGAAATAAATTTAAATTTTACGCAAAAAACAAAAATACAATTTTTGTAAAAAAACGGATCAAATAAATTATGATTAAAGTTGGAATAAATGGTTTTGGTAGAATAGGTAGGCTTATTTTAAGAGCACTTCTAGAGAATTATAAAGGTAAAATACAAGTTGTTGGTATAAATGATCTTGGTTCAATTGAAGCGAACGCTCATTTAATAAAATACGATAGTACACATGGAACTTTAAATCATAATGTTAAAACATCCAGTGATGGCTTTCAAATTGGAGATCAAAATATTAAAGTTTTTGCTGAAAGAGATCCAGCTAAGTTACCTTGGGGAAAAATAGGTGTTGATGTCGTCTTAGAATGTACTGGTTTTTTCTTAGATAAAGCTTCCGCTGGTAAACATATTGAAGCCGGAGCAAAGAAAGTGATAATCTCAGCACCAGCAAAAGAGGTTGATTTTACAGTTGTTCAAGGAGTTAATAGTAAAGAATTAAAGAAAGAGCACAATATTATTTCTAATGGCTCTTGCACTACAAATTGTTTAGCTCCTGTTGCGATGGTTCTGGAGAATACATTTGGAATTGAGTATGGGTATATGACAACTATTCATAGTTATACAGGTGATCAAAAATTATTAGATACACTTCATAAAGATTTAAGAAGAGCAAGAGCATCCGGTGATGCAATGATACCTACCTCAACAGGTGCTGCTAAAGCGATGAGTTTAGTTTTGCCGAGTCTTAAAGGCAAATTAGATGGAACTGCTATTAGAGTTCCCACATCTAATGTATCATTAATTGATTTAACATTCGTACCTAAAAAAGAAGTGAGTATTGAAAGAATTAATGAAGCAATGAGTAATGCATCACAAGGAGATTTAAAAGGGATTTTAGCAGTTAATTCCGCTCCATTGGTTTCAAAAGATTTTAACCACAACCCCCATAGCTCGATTTTTGATTTAACTCAAACTCAAGTCATTAAAGGAAAATTTAGTCGAATACTATCATGGTATGATAATGAATGGGGCTTTTCTAACAGAATGTGTGATACAGCAATTCAAATAGATGGATTAAAATAAAAACTAATTTTTTACTTTTTCAGCTTCTTCTATAAGTTTTAAAGTGTTTACAGGTATACTAGAATTTTCATTTTTAATTGGCTGAAATGTTTTTTCTTCAAACTTTTTTCTTTTTTTTCGGTTCTTTATTTCGTTAACAGTTAATCATATTTCATCTATACTATAACTATCTCCCATCATTTACCTACCTTATAAAGTCTAATCATATTAGTCATACCAGCTTTTCCAAAGGGTAAACCTGCGGTAATAATAACAAAATCATTTTTTTTAATAAATTTAAGTTTTTTAATTATTTCTTTTGAAATTGACATCATGTCTTTCCAGCCATTTGCATCTCGACTGTTAATAGACTGGACTCCCCAAAGTAATGAAACTTGTCTACTAACATTAATGTTAGGAGATATAGTTAGAATTTTTGCAGCCGGCCTCATTGTAGAAACTAATTTAGCAGACTTACCAGAATTTGAAAAAACAATTATTGCCTTAACATCAGGATTATAAGCAATATCTTTAACAGAGAGAAGAACTGATTTAACAGGATCTTTATTAGCAAGAATTGAGTTTTTAAAATCTTCAATATGTTCCTTTTTATAATTTTCAGTTGATAAAATTGTCTTAGACATAGTTGAAACTGCCTGGGTAGGAAAACTTCCAATTGCAGTTTCAGCAGAAAGCATAACAGTATCAGCACCTTGAAATATTGCTGTTGCTATATCATTAATCTCGGCACGAGTTGCAGAGTTGTTTTCAATCATGCTTTCAAGCATTTGAGTAGCAACAATTACTGACTTAGATAATTGAGAACATTTTTTGATTAAACTAAGCTGTACTTTTGGTACTTCACTATGACCTATGTCAATGGCTAGGTCACCTCTAGCTATCATAATAGAGTCTGTTGCATTAATTATCTTAGTAATATTTTTTAAAGCATGTTTATTTTCAATCTTTGAAATTATCCCCATATCATTTTTTATAAGTTTTCTTGCTTCATCAATAAGCTTTTCATTTTGTAAATAAGATAACGCAATCCAATTACACTTTAATTTAACAGCAGTTTTAATGTCTTTTTTGTCTTTTAAAGTTAACTTATCGAAAGCTATATCGACATTGGGGATATGAACACTTTTATTACTGGTTATTTTGCAATTTTGACTTTTACAAATAGTAGTTACAGAATTTTTCGTCTTATTTATTACAATAAAAGTAAACTTTCCATCGTCAACTAAGATTTTATTTTTTTTCTTTAATTTTTTAAGAATATCAGGATATAAAAAACTAACTCTATTAGAATTTCCTAATTCTTTTTTATTATCAAATACAAACTTTTGATTATACTTTATGTTTCGACTTTCTATTTTTCCAATACGCAGTTTAACTCCCTGCAAATCAGCAATTAAAGAAATTTTTTTATTACTTTTTTTTTCAACTTTTCTAATCCTTGCTACTATTTTACTAATTCCGCTTGTATCGTGACTAAAATTAATTCTGAATGCATCGACACCTAAATTAATAAGTCTTTTTAATTTATTTTCGCTATATATAGAAGGACCTAAAGTAGCTATAATTTTTGCTTTTTTTTCCATTTTAATATTTTTATGTTATAACATCATTTAATGAATAAGAAAAATAAACAATCAAATTTATTTGCTAATAGATTAGTAGATGCATTCTTAAAAAATAAAGTCATAACTCCTTTACCACTTAAATACACTGAAAATATTTCAAGCGCACAAAAATTTAGGAAATTATGTGAAAGTAAAATAAAAAAACCTATTATAGGTTTTAAAGCTGGTGGTACAGCTATACCTGTTTTAAAAAAATTGAAAGAAAAAGAACCATTTTACGCTGCTGTATATAAGCATAATTTTCAAAATAATAAACGTAGTGTAAAAATTAATAAATTTACTTTAGGTATTGAATTAGAAGTTTGCTATTTAATTAAAAAAGATTTTTTTAATTTAAAAACATCTATCACTAGAAAGAATATTATTAAGTATATTACCCATGTTGCTCCCTGTATTGAAGTAGTTGGCTATAGACAAAAAAAAAATGGTATTAAATTTCTTGGTGATTTATGTTCTGACTTTGGAGGTAATGTTAAATTCATTATTGGTGTAAAGAAAAAATTTAATAATACTAAAGTTGGTAATTTAAAAACCAATATTTCAAATTATAAAGTTAATCAATCTGTAGACGGTAATACTAACACTGTTTACATCAATCCTCTAAATTCATTAAAATTTGTTTTAACTAAACTTAAAAAAGATAATATTAAACTTAATAATAATTTTTATGTTTTTACTGGTTCTACTGTCGGTGTTGTTCCAATTTTAGGAAAAGGTTTTTATAATGGTAAAATTGAAAAACTCGGAGCTGTTAAAGTTAAAATTATTTAGCTAGAGAGAAAATATCCACCTACACCAACAATTATAATTGAAATTAGAATTTTTATATTTTTAATTAATACGTCTCTTTTTCTTCCATCAAATCTTCTTTTCGATAAAAAATATATATTAGTTTTGTTGTTATTTCTAAACTTTGGCCTCAATGGAGTGGGTATACTTTTGTTTTGAATATGTTTAAATTTTTTTGGGTTTATGTTTAACATTATTAAATATAAACCTTATTTCTACTTAGTTATCAACAAGCTTGTGCCTTAAGGTGCGTCAATATTGCAAATGATAATCATTATCATATTAATGTAAATGATTATCATTATCAAAAAAAAAAGAAAAAAATGAAAAAAATAATATTATTTTTAAATGCAATAGCTTTTTTGACTAGCTTTGTATTTAGCATAGCTCAATCAAATGAAGTTAATATCTTTAGTGCAAGACACTATGATTCAGATGTACAGCTTTATGAAAAGTTTACAGACAAAACAGGAATAAAAGTAAATGTCGTTTCTGGAAAATCTGCAGCTTTAGAAAAAAGAATAATTGAAGAAGGATCTGATAGCCAAGCAGATCTTTATATAACTGCAGATGCAGGAAGATTAGGAGCTTTTAAAGCCAAAGGAATGCTTCAAGGTGGGTTAAATACATCTTTAATTAAATCTGCGGTCTCAAGTAATTTCAGAACTTCAGAATGGGTAGGAATTGCTAAGAGAGCGAGAATAGTTTACTTCGCTCCAGAACGAGTAAGTGGTGCAGAATTATCTGGATTAACTTATGAAAGCTTAGCAGATCCTAAATGGAAAGGTCGACTTGTAATAAGAGCATCAAACAATATTTACAATCAATCATTAGTTGCTTCATTAATATCAAATAATGGTAAAGGTGCTACAGCAGACTGGTCTAAAGGTGTTGTAAAAAACATGGCAAGAGATCCAAAAGGTAATGATAGAGCTCAAATACTAGCTGTTGCAGCAGGTGAAGCTGACATCGCGGTAGCAAATACTTATTATTTAGCTTTAATGTTGTCAGGCAATAAAGGACCAGAGCAACAAGCAGCTGCTAAAAAAGTAAAACCTTATTTTCCAAATCAAAATGACAGAGGAACGCATATGAACATTAGTGGCGCTGGTTTAGTTAAGGGAGCTCCAAATAAAGTTAATGCGATTAAGTTAGTAGAGTTTTTGCTTAGTAACGAAGCACAAGAGCACATAGTAAATAACACTTTTGAGTATCCTATGATTTTTGGTGTTTCTCCTCATCCTTTATTAGTAGAAATGGGATTAGATTTTAAACAAGATCTAAAAACAAAAGTTGCTAATTATGGAAAAAAACAAGCTGACGCTTTAGAGGTAATGACTGGCGCTGGCTGGAAATAAAATTGTTTGTTAATATAAATGAGGCGAACAACTAAAAAAGATTTAAACTTAAACAAGCTTAAAACTGGTTGTTCGCCTTGTTTAAATGAAGTAAAGCAAATGCAAATAAAAATATCCAACAGAAAAATTTCAGAAATTAAAGTTGAAGAAATTAAAAAAATTGTATCATCTTTATTTAAAAAAGATTAAGTTTGACGTCGAACTCTCTGGCTTAAATGCCAGCTCATTATCCCCTCAGGATAAAGCCGCTTTGGTCAGAGATGTTAAATTATGTTAAAAAATATAAATTATTGGTATCTAAGCTCATTGTTAATTTCAATATTGGTAGCATTACCAATTTTAACAGTTTTTGCGAGTTTTTTTGGAACTACAAGTGAATATTTTGAACTTTTAAAAAATACTTTTTTAATAGATTACATTACAAACTCAGCAATTATTCTATTAGGTGTTTTGTTGTTAACCTTCATAATTGGAGTTCTTTCAGCATACTTTGTATCTTTTTATAATTTTCCAGGTGTAAATTTTTTTAAATGGGCTTTAATTTTATCTTTTGCAGTTCCAGCTTATATTTACGCTTATTCCTTAACTGCTTTTTTTGAAAATTTTGGAACATTATTTACAATATTAAAGTGGATTTTTGGAGAAGGTGATTATAATAAGTATATACCTAAGTTTGATGGAATGATGGGTGCCGTCATATCTATGTCCTTTTCTTTATTTGGATATGTTTACGTTTTAACAAGAGCTTCTTTCTATCATCAGTCTCATAATTTGATTGAAGTGAGTAAAAATTTAGGTTTTTCAGCAAAAGAAAGTTTTTTCAAAATTATTTTACCGTCTGCAAGACCTGCTATCGTAGCAGGATTATCATTAGTGGCGATGGAATGCTTAGCAGATTTTGGAACAGTTTCATTTTTCAATGTATCCACCTTTACTACTGGAATTTATAATTCTTGGTTATCTTATGACGATCTTAATACTGCAAATCAATTATCTTTTATTTTGTTGCTAGTAATATTAGTACTTTTCTTTGTAGAAAATTTTTCAAGAGGTGGTGCAAAATATCACAATGCCTCAAGAGGATTTAAAAAAATACCTAAAATTGATTTACAGGGTAAGAAATCAGCTTTGCCCATATTTTTTTGCTCATTATTGTTTTTTTTTAGTTTTATTTTTCCCACATTACAGATGGCCTATTGGACATTTAAATTCCCAAAATATTTTCAAGATATAGATTTATGGTCTTTAAACTTAAACACATTAATTTTGGTTGTTGTAGCAAGTTTTGTATTAATATTTTTTTCTTTCTTAATAAATTATGGAAATAGAATATCTAAAAGTAAATTTTTAAATTATCTAAGTTTTTTTTCTATTTCTGGATATGCAATTCCTGGAATCATTCTAGCCGTTGCTTTTATAAGTTTTTTTTCTTGGATAAGTGATGTTTTAACTTTTAATTTTGGTTTCTTTAGTATTAAAAAAATATTTATTGGTTCAATTTTAGGTTTAGTGTTAGCATATTTCATTAGGTTTTACTCTTTAGCTTTTAATGGAATTAAATCAAATTATTTAAAGATAAATCAGTCTATAGATGAAAGCTCTTATCTACTTGGATATTCAAAATTTAGAACATTTCGAAAAATACATTTACCTTATTTGAAAAATAGCGTTTTTTTAATCAGTATTTTGATTGCTATAGAAATTATAAAAGAATTACCTATTACTTTGATACTAAGACCATTTAATTTTGATACATTTGCTACCAAGGCTTACGCTTACGCTTCTCAAGATTTATTAGAAGCAGCAGCCCTTCCTTCGTTATTTTTAATATTTTGGGCTGGCTTACTTATTTTTTTCACTTCAAAATATATACTTTCAGAAAAATAGTATTATATTATTATTATAATGTTTAATAATTTTTTGGAAATCCAAAACACTACTTTTGTTGCCAGTAAATTAAATAAAGTTTTAGATTTTAATCTAACAATTAAAAATGAAGGCGATATCATTTGTTTACTTGGACCCTCTGGTATTGGAAAAACTACTATTCTTCGATCTATTTCTGGTTTGCAAAAAATTCCCAAGGGTTCTATTTCTTTAAAAGGTAAAATACTTTCTTCAGAAAAGGTTCATATAGAACCTGAAAAAAGAAATATTGCTTTATCGTTCCAAGACAATAGTTTATTTCCACATTACTCAATTTTAGATAATATAAATTTTGGAGCTAAGAGAAATAGAAACTCCAAATATAATTTCAAAGCCGAAGAGCTAATAGAAATTTTACATTTAGAAGGTTTAGAAGATAAATTTCCACACCAAGTTAGTGCTGGTGAAGCTCAAAGAGTGTCTTTGGCTAGATCATTAATGTCTAAACCTGATCTTCTACTTTTAGATGAACCATTTTCTAATATAGATGAAAGTTTAAAAGTTGAACTACAATTAAATATTAAAAAAATTCTAAAAAAAAATAAGATTACTACAATAATGGTAACTCATGATTCGTATGAGGCTTTTTATATGGCTGATTATTGTGGTATTATTTTAAGTCAAACTATGAAACAGTATGATACACCTTATAATATTCATCACTACCCCAATTCTATTGAAGTTGTTAATTTTCTAAATAAAGGAATATTAGTAGACGCAAAAGTATTAAATGATCGAAGCGTTGAGCATAAATGCCTGGGTATAATTAAAGGAGATTTTGTAAAAAAATTTCCGAAAGGTACGGACGTAAAACTGCTAGTTCAGCCTGAGGACTTAGAACATGATGATAAAAGCAAGCTCCAATTAAAAATTATTGATAGGAAATTTAGAGGTACAAATTTTATATACACTTTAAAAACCAAAAATAATGATCTGATACCTGTTTTTGTACACTCACATCATATTCATCAACACGAAGTTGAAGAAAATTTTGGTATTAAAACTCCGATTTATATTGACCATTTGGTATGTTTTTAAGTAAAAGTAGTACTAATTTTATTGCGCCCTTAGCTCAGTTGGATAGAGCATCGGTTTTCTAAACCGAGGGTCGGAGGTTCGAATCCTCCAGGGCGCACCAAAAAGATAAAATCTCGAATTTGCCTTATTGCACTTATAAAATTAAAAAGTTTTTAACTTATGAAATTAGATTTTAAAAATAAAAATATGTCACCACTAAATATTCTCAAAAGAATTAATATTCATTTAGATATTAAACGTAAAAGGCAATTAATCTTTATATTTATTTTATCAATATTTTCTTCTTTATCAGAATCAATTTCAGTTGCTTTACTGATACCTTTTATTAGTGTTTTTATTAGTCCGGATACATATTTATTTAATAGTTTATTTAAAAATATTTTTGACTATTTGAATATAAGCGATCAAAAAGATATATTTTTATTTGTATCAATTCTGTTTATTTCTATTGTTGTGATGAGTGGGGTTATTAGGGTGATTTACATAAAAGCCTCAAATAAGTTATCTGATAAAATAACTAGTGATTTTAGAATTAAGATATTTAACTTTCTAATAAATCAAGATTATAGTTATTATTTTAAACATGGCACGAATGAAATTATGAGTAGTCTTACTCAAAAAACTGTATCCTTTACAGTAATACTTTTTGCAACAATGAATATCATTAATGCAATTCTTATTTTAATAGCAATAATTTGTGTGCTGACAATTAATGAACCACTTTATACAATGATAATAATTTTAATAATTACATTATTTTTTACTGTCATTTATAAGATTAAGTCTCGAGCAGTTTTTAAAAAAGGTCAAAATGTAAATTTAAATCAAAATATCATAGTAGAAACATTTGAAAGTACCGTAGGTTATTTACAAGAAGTATTAGTTTATAATTTAAAAAATTTTTTTTTATCAACATTAAAGAAGGTTTCAACGGAAATAGCTAAATCAAGTTCTGAAATTAGAACAATTGAAATGACACCTAAGATTTATTTAGAAACATTTATGATAATTCTTGTTGTTTTATTGGTTTATTTCTTAAATTTAACTGAAAGAAGTCTTCTACTTAATATATCTCATCTAGCGGTTTTAGCTTATGGAGCACAAAAGTGTTTACCACTAGTAAACAGCTTATATAATCTATCTATACGTTTTAAAGCATCTACTCCTACTGTGTTAAGTTTTCTAGAAATTTTAGATAAAAAGAAACCATATTCAGCAACAGAAAGTGAAAGTTATGAAATATTGGAATTTGATAAGGAAATTAATTTAGAAAAAATTTTTTTTCAGTATAACAAAACTTTACCACCAGTTTTAAATAATTTAAATTTAATAATAAAAAAAGGTGAAAAAATCGCAATCAAGGGTAAAACTGGAACAGGAAAAAGCACTTTAATCAATTTAATTCTCGGTTTGATAGAACCCACTCAAGGTAAATTATTAATTGACGGAATTGAAATTAACTCAACCAATAAAAAAAATTGGCAAAAAAATATTGCTATAGTACCTCAAAATATTTTTTTAAATAACTCTTCAATTCTTGAAAATATAGCACTTGGTGAAAACTTAGATGAAATAAATTTTGAAAAAGTGAAAAATTCAGCAAAAATTTCATGTATTAGTGATTTTATAGAATCTCTACCTAATAAATACAAAGAAAAAGCAGGAGAAAAAGGAATTAGATTATCAGGTGGTCAGAAACAAAGAATAGGTTTAGCTAGGGCACTTTATAGGAACCCAAACGTTCTAGTACTTGATGAGGCAAGTAACGCACTAGATTTAAAAACAGAAAATCAGGTAATGGAAGAGCTAACTAGTTTAAGTAAAAAAGTTACAATTATAATGATTTCACATAGCGATAATTCTTTAAAATTTTTTGATAGAATTTTGAATTTAGACAAAATATCTTAATCAAAATGGTTAAAAATATTCTTATTACTGGGGGAGCTGGGTATATTGGATCTCATATTTCAGAAATTTTAGTAAAAAATAAAAAATATATATTTATCGTTGATAATTTATCAACTGGGTATAATAAATTAGTTAATAAAAAAGCAAGGTTTTTTAAGGTTAATATTAATGATAAAAAAAAATTAAGATCTATTATTATTAACAATAAGATTGATTCTGTAATTCACTTGGCAGCCAGTTTAATCATTGGGATGGGTGAAAAATATCCAAAATTTTATTATAAAAATAATGTTCTGGGCACGAAAAATTTACTAACAGCTTGCGTAAATTCAACAGTTAAAAATTTTATTTTTTCATCCACGGCTGCAGTGTATAAAGATGGTTTATACAAAGTTACTGAAAAATCTAAGTTAAAACCAAAAAGTGTTTACGGAAAAACTAAACTAAAGGCTGAGAAATTAATAATTACTTACTGTAAAAAAAATAAAATAAATTATGGAATTTTAAGATATTTCAATATAGTTGGATCCAGTCCATCTGGACAAATTGGTTTAATTAATAAGGGTGACCACTTATTTAAAAATTTTGCAGTTCAAACATATAAAAAAAAACCCGTTTTTAAAATTTATGGAGCTAATTATAAAACTAAAGACAAAACATGTATTAGAGATTTTATTCATGTAGCAGACATTGCAGAAATACATAGTAAAGTTTTAGAAAAAATTAATAAAGATAAAACATCGAAAATTCTTAATTGCGGTTATGGCCAAGGTATTTCTGTTAGAGAAGTAGCAGAGGAATTTAAAAAATATACAAATAAAGATTTAAAGATTTTAACTTTAGCAAAAAGAAAAGGTGACTTAGCTAAAATAATCGCTGAAAATAAAAGTTTAATAAAGTTTATTAATTGGAAGCCAAAATTTAATAAATTAAAAATAATGGTAAAAAGCTCTTTAAAATGGGAGAAAAAAATAATCCAAAATACTAAATGAAAGTTAGATCTTTAAAAAAAAATTTTCTTGAATTTTGTGAGTCAAATAAATTAGAAAAAAATCTTCAACAATTAAAAGTAATAGATTTACTTATTGATTTCATTAAACCTAAGAAAAATTATTCAAGTTTTTTTTTTAGAAAAAAAGATAAATTAAGTTTTTATCTTTTTGGTGATGTCGGTGTGGGTAAAACTATGATTTTAAATCATATATATAAGTTTTTAGATATACCTAAGCAAAGATATCATTTTAATGAGTTTATGATTAAATTTCATGATTATAGGCACACAAATAAATCAAACTCTATTTTATCATTTGTCAAGAAACTTAAAAAGAAAAGTAAATTAATTTATTTAGATGAATTTCAAGTTACAAATATCGTTGATGCAATGATTTTAGGTAAATTATTTGAAACTATCTTCGATGAGAATATTAAAATTTTAATTTCATCAAATACTAAAATTGACGACCTTTATAAAGAAGGATTGCAAAGGGAACAATTTCTTCCTTTTGTTTCTATAATTAAGAAAAATTCAATACAGAAGGAACTAATTATAAATGAAGATTATAGGAAATTATCACCTAATAAATTGCAAAGAGCTTTTTACCCAATTAATGAGAAAACTACATTTAAGATAAATTACCTGTTTAGAGAACTAACAAAAAATAAAAAATTAGATAAAATTAAAGTTGATGTTAAGGGCAGAAAATTTACAATTAACAATTTTTATGATGGTTTCGCCAAGTTTGAATTTAATCAATTATGCAGTACTAACGTTGGAGCTGAAGATTACATTAAGATAGCAGAAACTTGTTCTTTCATTTTAATTTTAAATATTCCATATTTCAATGATGAGAATGCTAACAAGCAACAAAGGTTTATAACCTTGATCGATATCCTTTATGAAAAGAAAATTTCAATAATGATTTCAATGGCATCAAAATTAGAGAATATAGGTTCTTCAAAAAAACTTTTGAAACCTTTTAAAAGAACTCTAAGTAGAATTTTTGAACTGACATCTCCTAAATGATCTTACTTTTCTATGGTTGTTAAAATATATATATGCTCTTTGAAGAAAAAAAAGTTCTACATATAGTATGAATTTTTTAATATAACTAAATCAATTGATCAAAAAGACTGTTTAATCCATAATAAAATGTTTTGAAATTAATTTTCAAAAATATTGTTAACAATAGATAAAAAGAGAGGGAATCATAAATTATGATTAAATCAATTAAAACATGGATTTTTGTTGTTCTTGCTTCGTCGCTACTTGTGGCTTGTGGCCAAAGTGGTGGAGGTGCTGGTTCTAAAAAATCTAAAACTTTAGACAACACTAAGAAAGCCGGTTTTGTAAAATGTGGAGTTTCACAAGGACTTCCTGGATTTTCAAATGCCGATGAGTCTGGAAATTGGACTGGTATAGACGTTGATGTATGTAGAGCTGTTGCAGCTGCAGTATTAGGTGATGCTGACAAAGTTAAATATACTCCGTTAAGTGCAAAAGAAAGATTCACTGCATTAACATCTGGTGAAATTGATGTACTTGCACGTAATACAACTTGGACATTATCAAGAGACGCTGACATAGGTTTAACATTTGTTGGTGTAAACTTTTATGATGGCCAAGGTTTCATGGTTAGAAAAAATTCTGGAATCACATCAACAGCTGATTTCAAAAGTGGTATATCTGCTTGTACAAACACAGGTACTACTACTGAGCTAAACATGAGAGACTTTTTTAATTCCAAAAATATTAGCTATGAGCCGATTGCTTTCGAAAAAGCAGACGAAGTAGTTCAAGCTTATGATGCTGGAAGATGTGATACCTACACGACAGATAAATCTGGTTTAGCTGCTCAAAGAACAAAATTGAGTGCACCAGATGATCATATAGTATTACCTGAAACAATTTCTAAAGAACCACTAGGTCCTGTAGTAAGACAAGGTGACTCAGTTTGGGAAGATATTGTTAGATGGTCTTTAAATACTATGATTGAAGCCGAAGAGTACGGTATTAACTCATCAAATGCTTCAAGTCTTAAAGACTCTGATAACCCACAAATTAAAAGATTAGTTGGATCAGAAGGAGAACTAGGAGCTGCTTTTGGTTTAGATAATGAGTGGAGCTTAAGAATTATCGAGCAAGTTGGTAACTACGGTGAAAGCTACAAGAAACATATTGCTGACACAGGTATTTTACCAGACAGAGGTCCAAATGCATTATGGACTAAAGGCGGTATTCTTTACGTACCACCTGCGAGATAATCGCTAAATTATTAGAAGAAAGGGCTGGATTTATTCAGCCCTTTTTTTTATTCTAACTCAAATGAACTTTAAAAATTTTAAAATAGATCTAAGCAATAAAAAAAAGGATCTAATTCCTCAAGTCCTGACAGTATTACTCATAATTTTAGCTGTTGTATATTTTAGCATTAATGCACAAAATAATATGGGCAATAGAGGTATTTCTTTTGGATTTGGTTTTTTAAGCCAAGAGTCTTCATTTGACATTACTTTTTCTCTAATTGATTATGATGGATCTGACTCTTACGCTAGAGCATTTTTAGTTGGTTTATTAAATACTATTTTAGTTTCAGCTATTGGTATCTTTTTTGCTACTATTCTTGGGGTGACTGTTGGTATTGCAAGATTATCTCAAAATTATTTAATTGCAAAAGCTGCTACTTGGTATGTTGAGATTTTTAGAAATATACCTTTGATACTGCAAATATTTTTCTGGTATTTTGCAGCTTTAAGAGCTTTACCCCTAACAGTAGACTCAATAAACTTTTATGATATTAGCTTTCTGAATGTAAAAGGCTGGTATGTACCAAAATTTATTTGGACAAATTTCTCTTTATTTTTTTATTCTTTAATAGCAGCATTTATTCTATTATTTTTTGTTTCAAAATATGCAAAAAAACAGAGAGATGAGATTGGAAAACATTTACCAATGCTACCAATTTCACTTGCAATTTTAATTGGATTACCCTTTTTAACTTTTTTAATTGGTGGGGTAAGCCTTTCATTTCAAATTCCTGAACTAAATCAATTATCTAAAACTGTTTATGTTTACAGAGGGGGAGTTAGTATTATTCCAGAATTAATATCTTTAGCATTAGCTTTATCAATGTATACAGCTACTTTTATAGCTGAAAATGTAAGAGCAGGAATTTTAGGTATTAACAAAGGTCAAAAAGAAGCGGCAGCTTCTATTGGTTTAACAAAAGGTCAAATTTTAAAACTTATAATTATGCCACAGGCATTAAGAATAATAATTCCTCCAACTACTAACCAATATCTAAATTTAACAAAAAATTCATCTTTAGCCGCAGCTATAGCCTATCCCGATATCGTTTTGGTGTTTGCAGGCACAGCTTTGATGCAAACAGGAAGAGCTATTGAAATTATATCTATCACCATGTTGACATACCTTACTTTAAGTTTGTCAATTTCAGTTTTTATGAATTGGTACAATACGAAAATGGCAATTAAGGAAAAATAATGAATATAAATATACTGAAACCTAAAAAAGAAAATTTAACTAATTATATTGTTTTAGGAGGTTTTTTTATTTTTATAGCTTTGCTTGATCTTCTAACTAATGTTTTTTTTAACTGGAATTTTACAGGTTTTTTACCAGCTAAATTTAGTTATTTTACACCTCTTATATTTGGAACATTAGGGCTTTATTTGATTAGAATTGAGTTCAGTGGAAATAAACTACTTGATAAGATTAATGTTAATTTCAATTCGAGCAATTTTAATGCGATTCTTACCTTACTTGTAACTTTTGCGCTTATAAAATTTGTTCCACCTTTACTAAACTGGTTTATTTTTGATGCCAACTTTCTGGGCAACACAAAAGAGGACTGTACAGGAAGTGGAGCATGTTGGGTATTTGTAAAAGTTTGGCTTAACAGATTTGTCTATGGAATGTACCCTGATGCAGAACAATGGCGAATTAACACAGCATTTTTCATATTATTTATGGCCGTAGGAGCATCTTTTTTTGCATCTACAAAATATAAAAAATATTTAATAATATTTTTACTATTTATTTATCCTATCATAGGTTTTAAGCTAATTTCTGGTGGAGATTTTGGTCTTAAGTTTGTTGAAACTGGTGCTTGGGGAGGATTATCACTGACTTTTATTGTTTCAGCGTTCTCTTTAATTTTATGTTTTCCTGTTGGAATGTTATTAGCTCTTGGAAGGAGGTCAAACCTTCCAGCAATCAGATATACTTCAATTGGATTTATAGAGCTATGGAGAGGAGTTCCGCTAATAACAGTTTTATTTATGTCCGCAGTAATGTTTCCGATGTTTTTACCAGATGGAACTTATGTAGATAAGTTAATTAGGGTTTTAATAGCAATTACTCTTTTTGAAGCCGCTTACATGGCAGAAGTTATTAGAGGAGGCCTTCAAGCTTTGCCTAAAGGACAATATGAGGCAGCTAAATCGCTTGGTATGGGTTATTGGAGAATGCATTTTCTTATCATTTTACCACAAGCCTTAAAATTGGTTATTCCAGGGATTGCTAATACTTTTTTAGCTTTAGTTAAAGATACCCCTTTAATCTTTGTTGTAGGGTTGCTAGAACTTGCTGGTATGGTAAATTTAGCAAAAACAAACCCTAAATGGCTAGGTATGGCAATGGAAGGATATGTTTTTGCAGGTTTAGTTTTTTGGGTAATTTGTTACTCAATGAGTAGATATAGTCAAAATTTAGAAAAAAAATTAAGTACGGAAAGATAAATGAATAAAATAATAGAATTAAAAAAAGTTAATAAATGGTTTGATAAGTTTCAAGCATTAAAAGATGTAAGTCTTGAAGTAAACCAGCAGGAAAAAATCGTAATATGTGGGCCTTCAGGATCGGGTAAGTCTACCTTAATTAGATGTATAAATCGTCTTGAAGAACACCAAGATGGCACGATAATAGTTGATGGAAATGAAATTTCTGAAAATACAAAAGATATAGAAAAAATTCGTGCTGAAGTTGGGATGGTATTTCAACAATTCAATCTTTTTCCTCATTTATCAATTTTGGATAACTGCACGCTAGCTCCAATTTGGGTAAAAAAATTCCCAAAAAAAAAGGCTGAAGAAATTGCAATGAAAAATTTAGAAAGAGTTCAAATAGCCGACCAAGCAAAAAAATTTCCAGGTCAATTGTCAGGTGGGCAGCAGCAAAGATGTGCCTTAGCAAGAGCCTTATGCATGGAACCAAAAATTATGCTATTCGATGAACCAACGTCTGCTCTTGATCCGGAAATGATCAAAGAAGTATTGGATGCAATGGTTGATTTAGCAAAAGCTGGTATGACAATGATTGTTGTCACACATGAAATGGGTTTTGCCAAAGAAGTAGCTGATAATATGATTTTTATGGATGAAGGAAGAATTGTTGAGAAAGCGAAAACAAAAGATTTTTTTGCTAACCCTAAATCAGATCGAACCAAACTGTTTTTAAGTCAAATATTATAACCACTTAGGAATTGGTAAATTTTTACTTTTTAAAAACTCTTTATTAAAAATTTTACTAGCATAGCGTTTTCCATGGTCACATAGAATTGTAACTATAGTTTTACCTGGACCCATTTTTCTTGCTAATTTAATTGCGCCAGCTATATTAATCCCAGAAGATCCTCCCAATACAATTTTTTGATTTTCAATAAGATCATAAACAAGATTTAAGGCTTCCACATCATTAGTTTGAAAAGCATCATCTATTAAAGCTTTATCAAAATTTTTAGTAATCCTACCAGTTCCAATTCCTTCGGTAATAGAGCTGCCAGAGCTTTCTAATTTATTGTTTTTTATATGAGAATATAAAGAAGAGCCCATTGGATCAGATAGAGCTATCTTAATCTCTTTTTTTTTATTTTTTAATCCTATTGAGACTCCCGCTAATGTTCCGCCAGTACCAACTGCACAGGTAAAAGCATCAATAGAGCCAGCTGTTTGACTCCAAATTTCTTCAGAAGTAGTTTGTATATGAGCTTCTGTATTAATTATATTATCAAACTGATTTGCCCAATACACACCATTGGGATTTTTTTTATTTAAGTCTTCTGCAATTTGTTTCGATTGTTTAATGTAATTTTTAGGATTAGCATAAGGTACCGCATCAACTTCTATCAATTCAGCGCCTAATTTCTTTAAAGTTTCTTTTTTTTCAATTGATTGAGTTTTTGGAATAACAATTTTAAGTCTTAAACCATATTCTTTGCAAACTATAGCCAATCCAATACCAGTATTGCCAGCTGTTCCTTCTACAATTGTTCCACCTTTAGCAATTAATTTTTTTTTTAAAGCATTTTGAACAATAAACAAGGCAGCTCTATCTTTTACAGATTCTCCAGGATTAAAATATTCTGCTTTACCATATATATTGCAACCAGTTAATTCTGAGGCTTGTTTTAATCTTACTAATGGTGTATTTCCAATTTGAGAAATAATTGAGTTAACGTCCATATCATTAAATATATGAAAAAATTTATACTTTCAATTGCAATTTTTTTGCTTTTAAGCATTAAGTCTTTTAGTCATGTAGAACATTACGCTAATTATAGTTACTTAGAATACGAGTTGTTTAGAAATAATCAGTCTATAGGTTATCATAAATACGATTTTAACAGAGAAGCTGGAAATTTATCAATTGTTAGTGAGGTAAATTTTAAAATTAAAAAATTAGGTGTTGATCTATATAAATATTTTGCAAAAAGTGAAGAAATTTATGAAAGGGGTATTTTCAAAAGCTATAAATCTAAAACTAAGCAAAATAAAAAAGATAGGTATGTAAATATTAATGTTGATCCAGCTGATAATGATTTAATAATAGATGGATCTTCTTATAAAGGGAAAGCAAACAAAGAATTTATAGTTGGAACTTGGTGGAACCATGAAATTGTTAAGGCTAAAGCTCAGATAAGTGGTATATCAGGAAGAATAATTGAGCAAACTGTTACGTTTATTGGTAAAGAAGAAGTTAAAATTGGTAATAAGACATATCAAACATTACATTTTAATTTTAAGTCTTCAGATGAAACACTTCCAGAAAGCAAAAGGTTAAATACAGACATTTGGTATGAGGAAAAAACATATCTTTGGGTTAAAGCTGCATTTGATAAAACTGGTTACTGGGAGTACAGAATAAAATCTTTTAAATGATATGTTTTCAGTTAGATTTTTTTAGTTTAAGTCAATAGGAAATCTCTTTTTTTTAAGGGTTTTTTTAGTATAAATTATTTTTTTTTATCTATTGCTTAATTGCTCAATTTGAGATTAATTATTTAAAAAAAGGGAGCTTCGTGGAAGAAAATTTTAATGTTCATTTAGGTAAAAAACTTAGATTAAGAAGATTATCTCTTGGTTTAACTCAAACTAAAGTTGCTCAAGCTATTAATGTAACTTTTCAGCAAATACAAAAATACGAAAAAGGAACAAATGGTGTTAGTTCAAGTAGATTAATGCAACTTTCTGAATTTCTTAAAGTCCCAATCACATATTTTTTTGAAGACTATAAAGATTTCAAAAATTTAAACGAAGGAGAGTCAACTCAAGAAGATTTAAACTATTCTTTTCTCAGTAGAGCTTTTGCATCATTATCTAGACAGCAAAAAGATAAAATACTTCAAATACTAAGCAACACAAATAAACTTGAAAGATTAGGCTAAATAGAACTTTTGGCTCCTCGGGCAGGACTCGAACCTGCGACCAATTGATTAACAGTCAACTGCTCTACCAACTGAGCTACCGAGGAATGAATGTGAACATACTTTTTTTAAAAAAATAAAACAACTAATTTTTTGGAGGCCACGTCCAGAATCGAACTGGAATAAAAGGATTTGCAATCCTCTGCGTAACCATTCCGCCACGTGGCCAACTAGATCAAAATATTAGTGTCTGCTGGATTTACTTGTCATTATCACAATATATATAGGTATGACAACAAAAGAAAAATCTAACTATTTAAGGTTGTAGACCTTTTGATATAAAGTAAATTACTTAATAATCAAAAATTATGGAATTTAAGAAATATAATCACCTTAAAGAAGAAAAAAAAATCTCTGATTTTTGGATTCAAGGAGGTTACTTTAAACCTAAAAAAGGTAAATCCACAAAAAAATTTTCTGTGGTGATACCCCCACCTAATATAACAGGAAGACTTCATATGGGTCATGCACTTAATAATAGTCTTCAAGATGTACTTGTTCGTTTTAATAGAATGAAAGGTCTCGAAACATTATGGCAACCTGGAACCGATCACGCTGGGATTGCAACCCAAGCTATTGTTGAAAAAAACCTTTCAAAAGAAGGTTTAAACAAAAATCAATTAGGTAGAGAAAAGTTTATTAAAAAAGTTTGGGAATGGAAAGAGAAGTCTGGAGGAATAATATTAGATCAACTTAAAAAATTGGGTTGTTCTTGTGATTGGTCGAGAGCAAGATTTACAATGGATAAAGATTTATCAAAAGCAGTAACAAAGGTATTTGTGGATCTTTATAATAATAAATTAATTTACAAGGATAAAAAATTAGTAAATTGGGACACTCAATTGCAGACAGCAATTTCTGATCTAGAAGTTGATCAACGTGATGTACAATCTCAATTGTATTATATAAGCTATAAAATTGAAAATTCAGAAAGTACAATAACTATAGCCACTACAAGACCAGAGACAATGATGGGCGATACCGCTATTGCTGTAAACCCAAAGGACGATAGATACAAAAACTTAATTGGCAAAAACGTAAAAATACCATTAGTTAATAGAACAATTAAAATTATTTCAGATCATTATGCTGACCCAGAACAGGGATCAGGAGCTGTTAAAATTACACCAGCTCATGACTTTAATGACTATGATGTTGGAAAAAGAAATAAACTTGAAATTATAAATATTCTAGAAAAAAATGGAAAGATTAACCACAACGGTATTAAAGAATTTATTGGATTAGACAGATTTGAAGCTAGGAAACTTTTAATTAAACAACTTAAGGAAAATGGATATTTGATAAAAATTGAATCTATTAAAAATAAAGTTCCTTATGGCGATAGATCAAATACTATTATCGAACCTTTATTAACTGAACAGTGGTTTGTTGATGCAAAACAATTATCAAAAAAACCAAACAAGATTGTTAAAGAGGGTAAAACTTCTTTCTATCCTAAAAACTGGACCAAAACTTTTTTTCAATGGATGGAAAATATAGAACCTTGGTGTATATCTCGACAAATCTGGTGGGGCCACAGAATTCCAGCTTGGTATGATGATAATAAAAATATATTTGTTGCGGAAAATGAGAAGGATGCATTTAAGTTAGCTAAGAAAAAAAATAAAAAAAAAAACTTTAAACTTAAACAAGAGACAGATGTTTTAGACACCTGGTTTTCATCAGCTTTATGGCCATTTGCCACTTTAGGGTGGCCATCTAAAACAAAAGAACTTTTTAAGTTTTATCCTACATCTGTTCTCATAACAGGATTTGATATTATCTTCTTTTGGGTTGCAAGAATGTTAATGATGGGTAATTATTTTAATAAACAAACTCCTTTCAAAAAAGTTTATGTACACGCTTTAGTAAGAGATGAAAAAGGTCAAAAAATGTCAAAATCTAAAGGTAATGTAATTGACCCACTTGAATTAATTAATGAATATGGCGCTGATAGCTTGAGGTTTACTCTAATTTCTATGGCATCTCCAGGAAGAGATGTAAAATTATCTAAAGATAGAATAACGGGAAATAGAAATTTTATTACAAAAATATGGAGTGCAAATAATTTTTTAAAATTGAACAAATGTAAATTAGAAAAAAAAATTAACATTAATTTAATTAAACTTCCTATAAATCAGTGGATTTATAATGAATTTATACGTACGCAAAATTTAGTTTCAAAAAATATAGAAATATTTAGATTTGATGAGGCTGCTAAAAATGTTTATCAATTTGTTTGGCATTCATATTGTGATTGGTATTTAGAGTTTTTAAAATCAATTTTTAATTCTAAAAATAAGTTGGAAATTAAAGAAGCCAGATTATTTTCTTCTTTTATGATGGCAAATATTTTAAAGATGTTACATCCATTTATTCCATTTTTTACAGAAACTATTTGGTCAAAGAATGATTATAAAAAAGTTTTTAAAACAAATTTAATCTCTGCAGAATGGCCGGAGTATAAAAAGATTAGTAAGTTTAATAAGAATTTTATTGATATTAATAATATCATAGAGCTAATATCTAGCATTAGATCAACTAAAGCAGAATTAAAAGTAACACCCAAATTATTTTGTGATGTATTTTTTGATGAAAAATCTTCAAAACTAAATTTACTAGTTAAAAAAAATATAACTTTAGTTAAACAAGTGGGTAGAATAAATAATATTTTAAAGATTAAAGAAATTAACAAAAATACTATTAAGATTTTGGCTCTTAATGAAAAAATATCACTTAAATTTAGCGAAGATATTGACTTATTGTCTCAAAAGCAAAGTATTTTACAAAAGTTAGCGAATTTGGAAAAACAAGTAAAGATAATACACAATAAACTTAATAATAAAGCATACCTAAAAAATGCTCCAAAAAATATAGTAGATAATGATAAAAGAGCGTTGGAAGAATTAACTATTGAAGATGAAAAATTAAGAAGTATTGTAACAAGTATTAATTAAATATGCCTAAATACGATAAAAAAAGATTACCAAGCCGTCATACTTCATTAGGCCCTGATAGAGCCCCCCATAGGTCTTTTTATTATGCAATGGGTGAAACAGAGCAGGACGTAGCTAAACCTTTTGTTGGAGTAGTATCCACATGGAATGAAGCAGCACCATGTAATACAGCTCTAATGAGACAAGCTCAATCTGTTAAAAAAGGGGTAAGGGAAACTGGAGGAACACCAAGGGAATTTTGTACCATTACAGTTACAGACGGTATTGCAATGGGCCACGAAGGAATGAAATCTTCCTTGATTTCAAGAGAGATAATTGCAGACTCCGCTGAATTAACTGTTAGAGGCCACTGTTATGATGCTCTAGTTGGTATTGCGGGTTGTGACAAGTCATTACCAGGTTTAATGATGTCAATGTTAAGATTAAATGTACCAAGTGTTTTTATATATGGTGGATCAATTTTACCAGGCAGTTATAAAGGTAAAGATGTAACTGTAGTAGATGTCTTTGAGGCAGTTGGAAAACATTCTGCAGGAACTATGTCATCAAAAGATTTAAGAGAATTAGAATTAGTTGCTTGCCCAAGTGCAGGAGCATGTGGTGGGCAGTTTACAGCCAATACAATGGCTTGTGTTTCAGAAGCCATAGGTTTAGCGCTACCTTATTCAGCGGGAACGCCTGCTCCCTATGAAGAGCGTGATAAGTATGCTTTTGAAAGTGGTAAAACAGTGATGAACTTATTAGAAAAAAATATAAAGCCTAGAGATATAGTTACTAAAAAGTCTTTAGAAAATGCTGCAACTATTGTTGCTGCGACTGGTGGCTCTACAAATGCTGCTTTACATTTACCAGCTCTAGCTAATGAAATTGGTATTAAATTTGACTTAATGGATGTGGCTAAAATTTTTAAAAAGACACCTTATCTGGCAGATTTAAAACCAGGTGGAAAATATGTTGCTAAAGATATGTGGGAAGCTGGTGGAGTTCCAATGTTACTAAAAACACTTTTTGATGGAGGATTTATTCATGGGGATTGTTTGACTGTCACAGGAAAATCTATGAAAGAAAATTTAGAAAATATAAAATTTAATTCTAATCAAAAAGTTCTTAGAAAATTTAATAATCCTTTATCACCAGATGGTGGTGTTGTTGGGTTAAAAGGTAATTTAGCCCCAGAAGGTGGAATTGTAAAAATTGCAGGTTTAAAAAAATTACAATTTACTGGTAAAGCGAGATGTTTTGATAATGAAGAAGATGCAATGTCTGCAGTGCAAAATAAAAAGTATAAAGACGGAGATGTAATAATTATTAGATACGAAGGACCAAAAGGCGGTCCAGGAATGAGAGAAATGCTTTCTACAACTGGAGCAATATATGGACAAGGAAAAGGAGAGAAGGTTGCTTTAATAACTGACGGGAGATTTTCTGGCGCAACAAGAGGTTTTTGTGTTGGCCACGTTGGTCCAGAGGCTGCTATAGGAGGGCCTTTAGCTCTACTTCGAAATGGAGACATAATAGATATAGACGCAAAAAAAGGAACAATTAATGTCCGATTATCAACTAAAGAAATGAATTTAAGAAAAAAAAAATGGAAACCAAGAAAATCTCATTTTGGTTCTGGAACTTTGTGGAAATACGCTCAAACAGTGGGACCAGCATATTTGGGAGCACCAACTCATCCTGGGAAGAAAAAAGAAGTAAAAACTTACTCTGATATTTAAATGAAAATTAGACCTGTAATTTTATGTGGTGGTGCAGGAACAAGATTATGGCAACAGTCGAAAATAAATTTACCTAAACAATTTATAGATTTTGGTGGGTGGAATTTATTCAAGAAATCTTTAGAAAGAATAAATAGTCCAGTTTTTGATTATCCAATTATAAGCACAAATGTAAGGTATCTTAAAGATATAAAAAAAAACTTAAAAGAATGTAATGTTAAAAGGTATTTAATAATTTTAGAACCTGCAAAAAGAAATACAGCACCAGCAATTTTATCTTCAGCTTTGGTTAATGAGGTTCCAATTAATCAACCACTTATGTTTCTAGCGGCTGATCATTTAATTGAAAAAAATAACATTCTTTTAAGATATATAAAAAAAAATAAGACTCACTTAACTAACGAAAACATTTTCATTTTTGGAATAAAACCAAAAAACCCATCAAGCGAATATGGTTATTTTATTACTAAGAAAATAAGTAAAAGTATAAATAAAGTTACAAAATTTATTGAAAAACCAAGCATGATTAAGGCAAAATCTATTATTAAGAAAAAAGGGTTCTGGAATTCAGGAATGTTTTTAATGCGAAAAGATTCAATAATTAATAACTACAAGAAACATCAACCATCAATTTTTAAAAATTGCTTAAACTCTGTTTTAAAATCAAAGAAAAAAAAAAATATCTATACCCTAAATAAAAGCTTTTATGTAAAAGCTAAGAATAAGTCATTTGATTACGCTATTTTAGAAAAAATAGAAAAAATTAATGCAATTAAATTAAATATACCATGGTCAGACCTAGGAAGTTGGAAAGAAATTTGCAAAATGTACGATAGAAATAAACATAGATATATTAAAAAAAGTAATATTTATTTTCGTCCTTGGGGAAAGTATACAAATTTATTTAAAGGCAAGGGTTTTTTAATGAAAGAATTATACGTAAAGTCAAAAGGGCTTTTAAGTTTACAAAAACATTTTCACAGATCCGAACATTGGTTGATAACTCAAGGTATTGCTAAAATAACACTCAATAAAAAAGTTTTTTTGAAAAAAATGAATGAAACAGTTTTTATACCCCTTGGTGCTATTCATAGAATTCAGAATAATCACAAAACACCTTTAAAAATTGTTGAAGCACAAGTTGGGTCTATATTAAAAGAAACAGATATAGTCAGATTTCAAGATGTTTATGGAAGAGTTAATTAATCTCTAATTCAATAGGAGTGTGGTCTGATGGTTTTTCTTTAGATCTAGGTTTTTTGTTGATTTTTATAGATTTGATTCTATCGATTATACTATTTGAGACTAAAAAATGATCAATTCTCATACCATAATTTTTTTGCCAAGAGCCAGAAAAATAATCCCAAAAAGTATACTCTTGTTTAGTTTTATTAAAATTTCTGTAAACATCATTGAATCCAAGATTTATCAATTCTCTGTATTTTTTTCTAATTTCTAATCTAAATAGAGCATCATTCTCATATCTTTTTGAGTCGTAGACATCAATTTCTTCAGGGATAACATTAAAATCTCCTGAGATGATAATATTCGAATTATTAATCAGTTCGTTTTTAACTGCTTTATTAAATGATATTAACCAGTTTTTTTTATATTCATATTTTTCTGTATCAACAGGATTGCCATTAGGAACATAAATATTGACAAGTTTTATTTTTTTCCTTCTAATAGTTATTTCACCAGAGATAACTCTAGACTGTTTTAGTTTATCTTTAATAAAGTCATTGGAAATATTATCTATTTTAGATTTAGATAGAAAAGCAACACCATTATAGCTTTTCTGACCAAATACATATGAATAATAACCAATATCTTTAAAAGCCTGATAAGGAAAATTTTCATTTTGTGTTTTTATTTCTTGCAAAAACAAAATATCAGGATTTGAATCTTTTATATAACTAAATATATTATCAATTCGAGCTCTAACTGAATTTACATTCCATGATATAATCTTCATTAAACAGAAAATGAAAGACCACAACCACAAGAAGATGTGGCCTTAGGATTATTTATAACAAATGACTCACCAATCATTTCTTTTTTAAAATCAACAATTGAACCTGTAATGATGTCAAGGGAAGACTTATCAATTACTGCTTTATCAAAAATAATATCGTCTTTATTAGTCTTGTCATCAAAAGTAAAGTCATATTTAAATCCTGAGCAACCACCACCTTTAACAGTAATTCTAAAAAATTTTTTTAACTGATCTTCACTAATGATTTTTTTAATTTGCTCCCTAGCTCTATCTGTGAATTCTATTTTTTTTGTCATTATTAGTTATTATTTAGTATATATTTTAATAAGTAATTATGCAAAATAATATGTTCTCTAAATTATCAATTTCCATCAAATCTAAAGGAAGATTTAATGTTGAAAAAAAAAGTAATTTAAGATCTCCATTTCAGAGAGACAGAGACAGAATTGTTCACTCAACCGCTTTTAGAAGACTAAAACACAAGACACAAGTTTTTGTTAATACAACAGGCGATCATTATAGGACGAGGATAACTCACTCATTAGAAGTCGCTCAAATTGCAAGAACCCTTGCTAAATATTTTAAATTAAATGAAGATTTATGTGAGACATTAAGCTTGGCTCATGATCTAGGCCATACACCTTTTGGTCATGCTGGAGAAGAAGCATTAAATGAATGTATGAATGAATTTGGTGGATTTGATCATAATATTCAAACAATCAGAATAGTAACTCTTTTAGAAAATAGATATTATAATTTTAAAGGACTTAATCTATGTCTAGAAACATTAGATGGCTTAATAAAGCACAATGGTCCAGTCTATAACTTAAATAAATTTAATAACATTCTAGGAAAAAATTTTTTTAAAAAAAAAATAAACTTTCAAAACAATTCTTCGTTAGAAGCTCAAATAGCATCAATTTCTGATGATATTGCCTACAATAGTCATGATTTAGAAGATGGTTTGAGAGCAAATTTATTTGAATTAAAAGACCTTAAAGATTTACCAGTTCTAAATTTAATATTAAAGAAACATGAAAAAAATTTTAAAAATTTTTCACAAGACTTAGTTTTAAGACAAATCATCAGAGAAATTATTAATGAGATGGTAAAAGATATAATCTTTAACACCAAAAAAAATATTAAAATAAATAATATTAAAACTATAAATGATGTATATAAATCAAAATATCCTATTGTTTCTTTTTCTAATAAAATGAATTCTTTTGATATAAATATTAAAAAGTTTTTAAGGGAAAACATGTACTTTCACAAAAATGTTATTCACAGAACCAATTTTGGTAAAAATGTTATCAAGAATTTATTTTTAAAAATTAAAAAAAGCCCAAATAAATATATTGATTTAAAGACTACTAAAAAGCACAACGTAGACAGAACAATATGTGATTTTATAGCTGGTATGACTGATAGATTTGCAATAAATCTATATAATAAATCAAAATGAATATATTTGAAGAATACTTAAATAAGATTAATACTCTAATACTTAAAAATCAAAAGTTTCTTGCACTAAGCAATTTAAAAGATTTTAAGGGTATTTCTATTGAAACTCCTCCACCAAATTTTGATTTTGATTTATCTTATAATGCTTCCCTTGTTTTAGGAAAAATTAATAAAATTAATCCAGTGGAATTAGCTGATAAAATTAAAACACTAATTATAAATAATTTAAAAGATTTTGATAATATAGAAATAGCAGGTCCAGGCTTTTTAAACCTTAAGTTTTCTAATAGTTCTTTAGTTACTAACATTAATAAAATTTTAGAAAATCGAAAAACTTATGGAAAAAAGAATTCTAATAACAGTTATAATATAGAGTTTGTTTCAGCTAACCCAACTGGCCCAATGCATGTAGGTCATTGTAGGGGAGCAATATTTGGCGATGTTTTAGCTAACTTGCTTAAATTTAATGGGAATAAAGTTACAAAAGAGTACTACATAAATGATTACGGTAATCAAATTACAAATTTTGCAAAATCCGTTTTTTTAAGAATAAGAGAAATTAAATACAATGAAAAATTTATCTTAAGTAAAAATTTATATCCAGGCATATATATAATTGATATAGGAAAAAAAATAATTGAATCAAATACTAAAGAAAAATTTGACACTTTCGATAATTCTTTTGAATTAATAAAAAAAGAATCATTACAGCATTCCATGGACTTGATTAAATCTGACTTAAAAAAACTTGGTATTGAACATGATAATTTTTTTTCTGAAACTGATTTAGTTAAAAATGAGTTAGTAGAAAAAACAATAAATAAATTAAAAAAAAATAATTATGTTGATGAAGGTTATTTAGACCCTCCAAAAGGAGAATCTAATAAAAATTGGAAAAAAACTAAAAGACTAATTTTTAAATCAACTTTGTTTGGCGACGACACAAATAGAGCAATACAAAAAGATGATGGATCTTGGACTTATTTTGCTAATGATGTTGCGTATCATATGGACAAAGTGCAGAGAAACTATGAATATTTAATTAATATTCTTGGAGCTGACCACACAGGTTATATAAAAAGAATATCAGCAGCTGTTAGCGCTCTTTCAGATAATAAAGTAAAACTAAATTGTATAGTTTGTCAGCTAGTAAAATTATTTAAGAATGGAAAACCGTTTAAAATGTCCAAAAGAGCAGGAGATTTCGTATCAGCGCAAGACTTATTAAATGAAGTAGATAAGGATTCTATTAGATTTATGATGTTGAATCGAAGTAACGATGTTGAGTTAGATTTCGATTTTGACAAAATTTTGGAAAAAAGTAAAGACAATCCTGTTTTTTATGTTCAATATTCTTATGCAAGAATTAGTTCTTTGTTTCGAATAATCAATAAAGATTTAAATGACAAGCTAACACTTAAGTCAAACGAACTTGTTTTAAATGAAAACGAAACTAAAATTTTAAGAAAAGTGTTTGAGTGGCCTAAAATAATAGAAATTGCATCCTCTAAATACGAACCACATAGGATAACTTACTTTCTTTATGAACTTGCCACTTTATTTCATGCTTATTGGAGTAAAGGAAACACTGACTCAAATTTTAAATTTATAGTAAATGGAAAAATTAAAAAAAAAGAGACATTAATAATTATTGTTCTTATGGCTATTGTGGTGGAAAGAGGCATGAGTATCTTAGGTGTTTCATTACCTAAGAAAATGTGATGCAGAAAATTGTTAATTTATTAGTTGCAATCCTTATTTTTTATTTTTTTTTAAATATTTTCAAATTTTATTCTTCAAATAAAAATATGAAAAATGTAATTTTGAATAGATTAAATATAGATCATATTATAAAAAATAAAGTTTTAGATATACCAACTTTACCAGACGACACTGTTGGCGTAATTGAATTTAATTCATCATTCTCTGAAGAGTTAGAAGATGATAAGCCAAGAAGTTTTTGGAAGTTACTAAAATTTAAATGAAAAAAAAAGCTATAATAATAAGTATACGAGGTTATCAATTATCTAATAAAGAAAAAATTTTATTAGCTAAAGAAAAGCCCTGGGGCTTAATACTTTTTAAAAGAAACATTAAATCTTTTGTTCAAACAAAAGAACTTATTAAAAAGATTAGAAAAGCAACAAAAGATAAAAGGTTTCCGATAATTATTGATGAAGAGGGTGGTGCTGTTTCAAGATTAAATAAATTAATAAATCATAATATTACGCAAAGCGACTTTGGAAACTTTTACCAAAAAAATAATAAAGTAGGTTTAAATATTTATAAAAACTATATCAATAATTTATCAAGCTTCTTAAAAAAAATTGGAATTAATATTAATACAGTTCCTGTTCTCGATGTTGTTAGAAACAATACAAATAAAATTATTGGAAATAGAAGTTTTTCTAATGATCCTAAGATAGTAAAAAAACTTGGAGAAGTTTGTGTAAAACAATATGAATTAAATAAACTAGGCACAATCATTAAACATGTGCCTGGTCATGGATGTGCTACATTAGATAGTCATTTAAAGATGCCAAATGTAAATTTAAGTTATAATAATTTAAATAAAATTGATTTTTTACCGTTCAAACAAAATTCATCAAAATTTGCTATGACAGCACATATTTTGTATTTAAAAATTGATAAAAAAAATGTTGCTACTTTTTCAAATAAAATAATTTCAAAGATAATAAGAAGAAAAATAGGTTTTAAAGGTATTTTAATATCTGATGATATTTCAATGAAAGCATTGAAGTTTGATTTAATAACAAATGCTAAAAAATCTCTTTCAGCTGGATGTAATATAGTTTTATATTGTGCAGGTAAATACAAGGATAGCGACAAATTAATAAAGGCTGTTCCATTTATTGATAAGTTTACTGCAAAAAAAACATCAGAATTTTATAAATTTTTAAGATAAAATGTTTTGATGGAATCAAAAAAATTAAATCAAATTTCTATTGATATTCCAAATTATAGTGGTCCTTTAGAAGTATTACTTGATTTAGCTAAAAGTCAAAAAGTTGATTTAGCTGAAATATCAATAGCACTACTAGCAGACCAATTTTTAAACTTTATTAAAAATAATGAAAATTTAAATTTAGAGACAGCGTCTGAATATTTGTTGATGGCAACTTGGTTAGCATATTTAAAATCTAAACTCTTACTACCTGATGATGAGGATGATGATTTTAAAGCTCTAGAAGTTGCTGAAAAATTAAAGCTTCAATTAAAAAAATTAGAATTAATAAGGATTCTCTCAGACCAAATATTAAAAAAAAAAAGACTAGGTGTACATATTTTTTCGAGAGGCATGAAAGGTGGAATAAAATCTATAAACTCTCCTGTATACGATATATCACTATATGAACTGCTAAAAAGTTATTCTGTGCTACAAATGCAAAGTACTTTTAAAACTATTAATATTCCAAAATTACCAGTTTTTACGACTGAAGAAGGAATAAAACAAATAAAGAATAATATAAATCAAATAAACGATTGGAAAAATATTAACGAACTTATACCAAAATTCTATGTTGAAAAAAAAATGAAAAAAACTGGTTTGGCTGGAATACTTGCAGCGAGTTTAGAATTAGTTAAAGAGGGAACTATAGATATCCTTCAAAAAAAAATATTTGACAAAGTATTAATAAAAAAAAAAATATAGAAAATGAAAAATAAAGATAAAAATAATATCATTTCTTTCCCTTCAAATATATCTAAACTTGAACGTCAAGTAGAAGCAATTCTTTTTGCTGCTTCTGAACCTCTCGATATCGAAACTATTGAAAAAAGAGTTCAGACAAATTCAAATATAACAAAAGTTCTAGAAAAAATTAAAGATAGTTATAAAACTAGAGGTGTAAACTTAGTCTGTTTAAAAAATAAGTGGTCTTTCAGAACAGCCGAAGACTTATCTAAATTAATGTCCTTACAGAAATCTACGCAAAAAAAATTATCTAAAGCTACAATTGAAACCTTAGCTATAATAGTCTACCACCAACCTGTCACAAGATCAGAGATTGAGGAAATACGGGGTGTATCATTTGCTACCAATACATTAGAGATTTTATTAGAACTAGACTGGGTGAGACCATCAGGAAGAAAGGATGTACCTGGTAAACCAATTCAGTATGTAACGACTGAAAATTTTCTAAATCATTTTAATGTTCAAAAATTGTCAGATCTACCTACAATTGATGAATTAGGTTCAGCTGGGTTAATTGATACTTCGGCTATAGATAAATCAATATTTGGAACTGGAAAGTTTTTTAAAGAACAGTCAATGAACTCAAAACAGAATATTTACGATGATATAGAAGAAGCAATTAATGAAGCTCCTGAAACAAACAAATCTCCAGAAACAGAAAAATAAACATATTTATTTAATTAAAATTATCGTATATAAATAAGTAATGGGAAACATTGGTTGGACAGGTATTATAATTATTGCAGTATTGGTTGTTATTCTTTTTGGTAAAGGTAAAATTTCTAGCATTATGGGAGATTTAGCCAAAGGAATTAAAAGTTTTAAGAAAGGTATGTCAGACGATACCAATTCAAAAAACGAAGACAATAACAATTCTGATAGTTCAAATTCCGATAATAAATAATCTAAATGCCTCAAATTGGTTGGTTAGAGATTTTAGCTGTAGTTATAATTGCTATTCTTGTATTAGGTCCTAAAGAATTTCCAATAGCTTTAAAAAAAATTGGCTCTTACGTCAGTAAATTAAAAAATATACTCAGCAGTTTTCAAAGAGAAGTTTCTTCAGTAACTAATGACTTAGATATAGAAGAGGATATTAGCAAAGAGAAAGATAATAAAAAAAAGAGCAAAACTAATGGTTAATTCTTTTACAAGCCATTTTATCGAACTAAGGTCTAGATTGAAAAAATCAATAGTCTTTATTCTAATTATATTTATTTTTTCTTATACTTTTGCTGATCATATTTATAATTTTTTAGTCGAACCTTACGCTAATGCGGTAAAAGATGATGAAATTTCTAGAAGACTAATTTTTACAGCCTTGCATGAAACATTTATAACTTACTTAAAAGTTGCCTTCTTTGCAGCAATTTTTTTTGGAAGTCCAATACTTTTAATTCAAATTTATAAATTTATAGCTCCAGGGTTATATAAAAATGAAAAAAAGGCTATTCTCCCTTATCTAATATCTACGCCTATTCTTTTTTTACTAGGTGGATTGCTAGTTTATTATTTAGTAATGCCTCTAGCAATTAAATTTTTTTTATCTTTTGAATCAACAGGATCTAGCACCACTCTTCCAATTCAATTAGAAGCAAAAGTAAATGAATATCTCTCACTTATTATGAGATTGATCTTTGCGTTTGGCGTAAGTTTTCAACTTCCAATTTTATTAAATTTGTTAGCTAGAACAGGTGTAGTTAACTCAAACTATTTAAAAAAAACAAGAAGATATGTAATAGTTATTATTTTTAGTGTTGCTGCAATTTTAACACCACCAGATCCGATTACACAGATTGGATTAGCTATACCATTATTGCTGCTTTACGAATTGTCTATTATAACTGTTAGGTTTACTGAAAAGAAAAATATAGATAAGAAAGTAGAAGATGCATAATTTAAAAGATTTAAGAAAGAATTTAGAAATTTTTAAAAAGAAGTTTAAAGACAGAAATTTAAATTTTAATGTTGAAGAATTTAATCAAATTGATCAAATTAATAGAGAGCTAATTAATAAAAAAGAATTACTTGAACAAGAAAAAAAAATTTTATCTAAATCAAAAGATCAGTCTAATTTTGAAAAATCAAAAAAATTAACAAAACAAATTGATGAAATTGTAATTGAACAAATCAAAAGTAATAAAAAAATTGACTACATACTTTCAAGACTCCCTAATATAGCAAATGATGAGGTTCCAATTGGAGTAGATGATAAATCAAATAAATTAATTAAAAAAGTTGGAAATTTAAAAAAGTTTAATTTTAAAGTTAAATCCCATGTTGAACTAGGATCAAAAAATAAAGGTATTGACTTTGAAACATCAATAAAATTATCTGGATCAAGGTTTGTTGTTTTAAGAGATAAATTCGCAATGTTAGAAAGAGCATTAATTAATTTTATGTTAGATATCCATGTAAATGAATTTGATTATATAGAAATCTCACCTCCACTAATTGTTAACGAGAATGTTATGTTTGGTACTGGACAATTACCAAAGTTTGAAGAAGACCAGTTTGAGATAAAATTTGACAGTCAAGATGAAAGAAAATTTTTAATACCTACAGCTGAAGTAGTGTTAACTAATTTAGTAAGAGATACTAAACTGAATTTAAATGAGCTTCCACAAAGATTTGTTGCTTCAACACCTTGTTTTAGAAAAGAAGCTGGTAGTTATGGAAAGGACACAAAAGGAATGATAAGGCAGCATCAATTTTATAAAGTTGAACTTGTAAGCATTGTTGAACCAAAAAATTGCTTGAAAGAATTAGATCGAATGCTTAACTGTGCTCAAGAAATATTGAAAAAATTAGAAATTCCTTTCCAGATTAAACTTTTATCTACCGGAGATATGGGTTTTAGTGCTGAAAAAACCTTCGATATAGAAGCCTGGGTGCCTTCAGAAAATAAATATAGAGAAATTTCAAGTTGTTCATCTTGTGGATCTTTTCAAGCTAGGAGAATGGGTTCTAAATATCAGACATCCAATGGACATGAATTTGTAGGGACTTTAAATGGTTCAGGTTTAGCTGTTGGAAGATTGATGATTGCTTTATTGGAAAATAATCAAAATGAAGATGGTTCAATTAGTATTCCAACTATTTTAAAAAAATATATGAATAATTTAGATAAAATTTAAATATTATTCTCTTGTTTAACTAACTCATTTATTATAATTATCTTTAAATGAACGGCCAAGGAATAGCACAATTTATCCCGCTTATATTAATTTTTGTAATTTTTTACTTTTTTTTGATCAGACCACAACAAAAAAGAGTTAAGGATCACAAAACAATGGTTGAGTCTTTGAAGAGAGGTGATGAAATAATAACTTCTGGTGGTATATTAGGTACTGTAGATAGAATTATGGAAGATGATCGAGCTGAAGTAATTATTGGTGATAATGTCAAAGTTCAAATTATACGATCAACAATTACAAGTTTATTAAAAAAAGAAGAAATCAAAAAGTAATTCTTTTTCGTGTTAAATTTTTCAAAGATAAATATTTTTTTGATTTACATTATTTTTCTTTTTATATCCTTTTTTTCTCTATTGAATTTTCAAAATTTAAAAAATCCTATCATAAATAAAAAAGTTAATTTAGGACTAGATTTACAAGGAGGGTCGTATCTTCTTTTAGAAATTAACTCAGACCCTTTAGTGAAAGAAAAGATACAATCTAAAGTAATAACTTTAAAAAAATTACTAAAATCTAATAATTTAGATTATTCAAATTTTAAAATTAATGAAAAAGATTTAAGTTTTTTAGTAGATGATGTTGAGAAATTTAAGTTATTATTTTTTTCTAAAAAAGATAATTTATTAAATCCTTATATTATTAAGTATAACTCTTTCGAGTTAGACTTAGATGTAGTAAAAGAAAAAAATGTTCGAGTTTCATTTTCAAAGTACGGCTTGTTAACAATAAATAATTCTGCTTTAACACAATCTATTGAAATTATAAGGCGAAGAATTGATGATGTTGGTACGAAAGAACCAACGATTTTACAAAGAGGAGAAAAAAGAATTTTAGTTGAGTTGCCTGGTCTTAAAGATCCAGAGAGAATTAAAGATCTCTTAGGTAAAACAGCAAAATTAAGTTTTAGACTAGTTTCTGAAAATGATGAATTTGGCGCAGATAAATTAGAGTCTGAAACTGGTGAAGAATTAAGTGTTAGTAAAAGAATAATAATTAGTGGTGAAAATTTAGTTGATGCTCAACCTAGTTTTAACAATCAATCAAACAAACCTGCGGTTTCTTTTACTTTAAATAGACTTGGTGCACAAAAGTTTGGAAGAACAACAACTGATAACGTAGGCAAAAGACTAGCTATAATTTTAGATGGAAAAATTATAAGCGCACCCTCGATAAATGAACCTATTCCTTCTGGTAGTGGTATTATTTCTGGAAATTTTTCTTTTCAAGAAGCTACAGACTTAGCTTTATTACTACGTTCAGGAGCGTTGCCCACACCTTTATTAGTAGTCGAAGAGAGAACTGTAGGACCTGATTTAGGAGAAGATTCAATCAAATCAGGTATAACGTCATTAATGGTTGGATTTATACTCGTAATTTTATTCATGCTTTATAAATATAAAATTTTTGGACTAATCGCTAACACTGCATTAGTAGCAAACTTATTAATGTTAGTAGGAATTTTAACTATTTTAGAGGCAACGTTAACCTTACCAGGTATTGCAGGTATTATTTTAACAGTCGGTATGGCTGTAGACGCTAACGTTTTAATATTCGAGCGAATTAAAGAGGAACTTAAAACAGAGAAATCAATTATTCATGCTTTTGACACAGGTTATACTAAAGCAAAAATTACTGTTTTAGATGCTAATATAACTACTCTGATTGCAGCTGTTATTTTATTTGCCTTTGGATCTGGACCGGTAAAGGGTTTTGCTATTACTTTAGGTATAGGAATTATAACCACTTTATTTACTGCTTACTTTTTAGCCCGTCATTTAACTTCTGTAGTTGTCTTAAATACTAAAAATAAAGAAATTAAAATATAATGAATAACAAATTTGATTTTTCTTCAAAATTTAGAACAGCAAATATTTTTTCAATATTTATTTTTGTTTTAAGTATAGCATTTATATTATTTAAAGGTTTAAATTATGGTATTGACTTCAAAGGTGGTACTTTAATTGAATTAAGATCTGATAATACTGATGCCGCCTCTATTAGATCTATACTGAATAATATGAGCTTAGGTGATGTAAATGTCAAGAAATTCGGTAAGGAAGGTGATTACTTAATTAAAGTTGAACAAAAAGAAACCAATGATAATAAAATAATTCCAATTATTAAAAAAAATTTATCAGATAATTTAAACACTGAAATTAATTTTAGAAGAGTTGAAAATGTTGGTCCAAAAGTAAGTTCTGAACTTCTGCAATCAGGAATAATTGCTATATGTCTATCATTGGCAGCAATGCTTTTCTATATTTGGATTAGATTCGAGTGGCAGTTTAGTATTGGATCGATTATCGCTTTATTTCATGATGTTGTAATTACTTTAGGAATTTTTTCAGTTTTATCATTAGAAATAAATCTCTCAATAATAGCAGCTGTCTTAACTATTGTTGGCTATTCAATGAATGACACTGTGGTTATCTATGATCGTATAAGAGAAAATTTAAATAAATATACGCGACTTAGTATTAGTGAAATTGCCAACTTGTCTATCAATGATACTTTAGCAAGAACAATAATTACTTCAGTTACAACTTTATTAGCACTTTTATCTATATTCATTTTAGGTGGAGAAATTTTAAGAGGTTTTTCATTTGCTATGATCCTAGGTGTAGTAATTGGAACTTACTCCTCTATGTTTGTGGCGTCACCAATATTGAAGTTTTTTAAAGTTAGCTATAAGACACTTGAAAAAGAAGAAGAGAAAATAGTTCCTTAATTAATATAGATTTTGAGCAGCTACCATCGTTAGTAACATTGGTAATGAAAGTAATGTGTTTGTTCTTGAAAATAACATTGCGGTTTTAGCAGATGATGCTTTTATATCAGGAGAACACTCAACCATACCAAGTGCTCTTTTTTGATTTGGCCATATAACAAACCAAACATTGTACGCCATGATTACGCCTAACCACATTCCAATTCCAATTGCCATATTTTTTCCGTAAGAACCATCAAGACCTAGTGTCATTGCTTGATGCAAATATCCATTTAACCATGCAAGAATTAAACCTGATAAAACAGTGAATGCTGCAGCCCATCTAAAATAAAAAAGTGCAGCAGGCGCAATCACTTTACCAATAGCAGGTTTTTGTTCATCTGGAATTTTTGACATGTTTGGTATTTGAACAAAATTAAAATACCATAATAATCCAATCCACATTGTAGCAACGATCACATGTATATATCTTGCTAGCCAACTCCAATAAGTTCTATCAAAAGCAAAACCATCTCCGAAGTAATGCAATCCTAAAAATAATAGAATTGCTAAAGCTAATGAATAGTGAACTGTCCTAGATAATGATTGAAGAATCGAAGTCATAAATAACACTATAACATATATTCTAAAATTTAAGCAGTTTTTTTCATAGAAGTTGAGCCTAAAAGATCTTTAATAAAGTTTCCTGTATAACTTTTTGCAACTTGTGATACTTTTTCAGGCGTACCTTCAGCAATGATTTCACCACCGTTTACACCTCCTTCAGGACCCATATCTACAATATGGTCAGCTGTTTTAATAACATCTAAATTATGTTCAATAACAACAACAGTATTTCCTGTATTTGCAAAAGCTTGAAGAATCTCTAATAATTTTTTTATATCATGTGAATGTAATCCAGTAGTTGGTTCATCTAAAATGTATAAAGTTCTACCAGTTGGTCTTTTTGATAATTCTTTAGCAAGTTTTATCCTTTGGGCTTCCCCACCTGATAGAGTAGTGGCCTGCTGTCCTATCTTCATGTACCCAAGTCCAACATGTTTAAGAGTGATTAATTTTGATCTAATGGTCTGAATATTTTCAAAAAAAATACATCCTTCATCAACTGTCATATCAAGTACATCAGCAATATTTTTATTTTTAAATCTAATTTCTAATGTTTCTCGATTATACCTAGCGCCTTTGCACGTATCACAAGGAATAAAAACGTCAGGTAAAAAGTGCATTTCATATGTTATTACACCATCACCTTCACAAGTTTCACATCTACCACCTTTTACGTTAAATGAGTATCTTCCAACTTTGTAACCTCTAGCTTTAGACTCAGGTAAGGCAGCAAACCATTCTCTTATAGGACCAAAAGCTCCAGTATAAGTAGCAGGATTCGACCTTGGTGTTCTGCCAATTGGTGACTGGTCTATGTCAATTATTTTGTCAATTAGTTCTGTTCCTTTAAAACCTGTAAATGCTTTTGGTACTTTTCTACTTTTATTTTTGTTAAGCATTAAATTAAATGCATTATAAAGAGTGTGTAAAATCAAAGTAGACTTACCACTACCAGAAACACCAGTAACACAAGTAAAGGTTCCAACAGGTATTTTTAAATGAATTTTTTTTAAATTATTTCCTGTTGCACCACTTATTTCTATAAATCTTCCATTTTTGGCGGTTCTTCTTTTTCTTGGAACAGGTATAAATTTTTTACCAGATAAATAATTACCAGTAATACTTTTCTCATTTTTGATAATTTCTTTTAGATTTCCTTGGGCTATTATCTGACCTCCATTTAAACCTGCCTCTGGACCTATATCAATAATATGATCTGAACTTTCCATTGTTTCAATATCATGCTCAACTACAATTACTGTATTACCCAAATCTCTTAATTTCTTAAGTGCAGCAATTAATTTTTTGTTATCTCTTTGGTGCAAGCCAATTGATGGTTCATCTAAAACATAAAGAACCCCAGTTAGCCCAGAACCAATTTGCGATGCAAGTCTAATTCTTTGCGCCTCACCGCCTGAGAGTGTTCCAGACTCACGAGATAAAGTAAGATAATTTAAACCAACATTTAATAAAAAATTTAAACGTTCATTTATTTCCTTCAAAATATGTTGAGCAATTTTATTCTCTCTTTCTGTCAAAACATTAGTTAAATTATCAAACCATTTCTGTGCTTCATCTATTGATTTTGTAGTAATTTCACTTATATTTAAATTGTTAATTTTTATACAAAGAGCTTCATCTTTTAATCTTAGTCCTTTACATTTTTCACAATTTGACTCACTTTGATATTGAGATATCTCTTCTCTTTTCCACTCACTATCTGTTTCTAAATAACGTCTTTCCAAATTATTGACCACACCTTCAAAAGTTTTTTTTGTATTATAAGATTCGTAACCATCATCATATGAAAACTTAATTTCTTCTTCATCTGAACCAAATAAAATCACATCTTGAATTTTTTTAGAAATTTTTTTCCATGGCTCAGAAAGTGAAAATTTGTAATGTTTAGCAATAGATGAAAGTGTTTGAGCATAATACATAGAAGTAGATTTTGCCCAAGGTTCTATAGCTCCATCTTGTAGACTTTTTTTAGGATCTGGTATAACTAAATTTGGATCAACATTTAAATTATGTCCTATACCTTCACATTCTTCACACGCTCCATAAGGTGAATTGAATGAAAATAACCTAGGCTCAATTTCTTCGATTGTAAAACCACTTTCTGGACATGAAAATTTTGAAGAAAATGTTATTGACTCTAGCTTTCTAAATTTTTTTGGAATAGTATCGTTCTCATATTCTACAACCAAAAGTCCATTTGAAAGATTTACAGCAGTTTCTACACTATCGGCCAATCTATTTCCAATATTAGAGTTGAGAACAATTCGATCTACAACAATAGAAATTTCATGTTTTATCTTTTTATTGAGATTAGGGAAATCCTCAATATTTAAATACTTTCCATCAACTTTAATTTTTGAAAAACCTCTCTTTTTATAATTTAATATTTCTTTTTTGTATTCTCCTTTTCGACCTCTTACTATTGGTGCTAACAAGTAAATTGTACTGTTTTTTGGAAGTTTTTTTACTCTATCAACCATTTCACTTATTGGCTGTGAGACTATTGGTTTACCTGTAAAGGGAGAGTAGGGGATTCCAACTCTTGCAAATAATACACGCATATAGTCATAAATTTCTGTAACTGTAGCAACTGTTGACCTTGGATTTTTTGAGGTATTTTTTTGTTCAATTGAAATAGCAGGACTTAAACCTTCTATTAAATCAACTTTTGGTTTTTTCATTTTATCTAAAAATTGCCTAGCATAAGAGGACAAACTCTCCACATATCTTCTTTGTCCTTCAGCATAAATTGTATCAAATGCCAAGGATGATTTACCTGATCCAGATAAGCCAGTAATCACCACCAATTTCTCTTTTGGTATTTCTAGAGAAACATTTTTAAGATTGTGTTCTTTAGCCCCTTTTATAACGATTTTTTTCAACATATTTTTTATACAAAATAATAATGACCTTATATTTATTAAACAATTATGATATAACAAATCAATTTTTAATAATAAAAATCACAAATTTAATTTTAAAATATTATGGCAGGCAGTTTAAATAAAGTACAATTAATAGGTCGTTTAGGCGCAGATCCAGATATCAAACAAATGGTCAATGGAAAAAGTGTAGCTAGGCTCAGTGTAGCCACAAGCCAGTCGTGGAAAGATAAATCTAGTGGAGAGCGAAAAGAGAAAACAGAGTGGCATAGAATAGTTATTTTTAATGAAGGATTGGTTAATGTTGTTCAACAATACCTGAAAAAAGGAGCTAACATTTATGTAGAAGGCCAGCTAAGTACCAGAAAATGGAAAGATGAAACTTCTGGACAAGATAAGTATTCAACTGAGGTAGTTTTACAAGGGTATAACTCTAGCTTAACTATGCTGGATAGCAGAAATAGTAAAAATGATGATCAAAATCTGGTATCAGAAAATAAGAGTTCGCTACCAAAAGACAATTTAAATCAAGATAATTCTGATTTAGATGATGAAATTCCATTTTAGTAAATATGGAAAAGCCAACTATAGAGAACACTAAATTATATAAACCTATTTTTGTACAAGATGAAATGAGTTCGTCTTACCTGTCTTACGCAATGAGCGTTATAGTAAGTCGAGCTCTACCTGATGTAAGAGACGGGCTGAAACCAGTTCACAGAAGAATTATTTATGCAATGTATAAAGGCGGTTATGACTGGTCAAAACCTTTTAGAAAATCAGCAAGAATAGTTGGAGACGTTATTGGTAAATACCATCCTCATGGTGATCAATCTGTTTATGATGCTTTAGTTAGATTAGTTCAAGATTTTTCAATGAGTTTGCCTTTAATATCTGGTCAAGGTAATTTTGGATCTATTGATGGTGATCCGCCAGCAGCTATGAGATATACCGAAACTAAGTTAGGTAAAATTGCATTACACCTAACAGAAGATCTTGAAAAAAATACAGTTAATTATAGAAATAACTACGATGAAACTGAAAAAGAACCTGAAGTCTTGCCATCCCAATACCCCAATATATTAGTTAACGGCGCAGGTGGTATAGCTGTTGGAATGGCTACAAGTATTCCACCACATAATTTAGGTGAAGTAATAAATGGTACTATTGCTTATATTGAAAACAAAGATATTACGATTAGTCAATTAATGAAACATGTTCCTGGTCCAGATTTTCCAACAGGAGGTGTAATAATAGGAAAAGACATTCTTAAACAAGGTTACAATAAAGGAAGAGGATCTTTTAAGATTAGAGGCGAGATTGATCTAGAAGAAAAAAAAAGTGGAAGAGAATATTTAATTATAAAGTCTATTCCATATCAAGTTAATAAGTCCGTTTTAATTGAGAGAATAGCTCAGTTAGTTAGAGATAAAAAAATAGAAGGTATACGAGATATCAGGGACGAGTCTAACAGGGAAGGAATAAGAGTTGTAATAGAATTAAGAAAAGCTGTTGAGCCAGAAACTGTTAGAAGACAATTGTATAAGCTAACCAACATAGAAAGCTCATTTGGTTTTAACACTCTTGCTATAGTAAACAACAAACCAAAAATTCTTAACTTAAAAGAATTTATTTCAGAATTTTTAAAATTTAGAGAAGACACAGTTCTTAAAAAAATTAAGTTTGATTTAAAAAAAGCCGAAGAAAGAGCTCATATTTTAATTGGTTTAGCGACAGCTGTAGAAAATATAGATGAAACTATTAAGATAATTAAAAATTCTAAAGACACAGAGTCTGCTAAAAAAAACCTTTTATCAAAAAAATGGAAAGTTAAAAAAAGTGTAAAATTAATTACATTAATTGAAAAAAAGAAAAGTATCTCAGTTTACCAGTTATCTTTAGAGCAAGTTAGTTCTATTCTTGAATTAAGACTTCAAAAACTTACCGCTTATGGAATAGGTGAAATCGAAACTGAAATAGGTAAATTGTCTGAATTGATAATTAAATATAACAAAATAATTAATTCAAAAAAAGAGCTCAGTAAATTAATAATTGGTGAGTTAGAAAGTATTAAAGAAAAATTTAGTTGTCCCAGACGAACAAAAATTATTGATGCAGTATTGAATTATAACATTGAAGAAACAATTCAAAAAGAATCTGTCGTTATTAGTATTACAAATCAAGGATATATCAAGAGAAGCCTTCTAAGTTCATTAAAAGCTCAAAAAAGAGGTGGAAAAGGAAAAACTGGTATTTCAACTAGAGAGGAGGATTTTGTGGTTCAAATCTTTACAGCTAATACTCACACACCTGTATTGTTTTTTTCAACTCAAGGCCTAGTATACAAAATCAAAGCTCATAAAATTCCCGAGGGAACAGCTGCATCTAAAGGAAAATCTATATTTAATATTTTGCCATTAAAAAATCATCACTCTATTAGCTCAATAATGCCTTTACCAGAAGACGAGTCTGAATGGAAAAGTATGATGGTAGTTTTTGCCACATCTAAAGGCAATGTAAGAAAAAACACTCTTGAAGATTTTATTAATATAAATAACAGTGGAAAAATAGCAATGAAATTAGATGAAGACGATAAAATTATTGGTGTTAAAATATGTAATGAAGAACAAGATATATTATTAAGTACGCAAATTGGTAAGTGCATAAGATTTAAATCAAAAAAACTAAGATTATTTAAAGGTAGATCATCAAAAGGAATTAAAGGAATTCAGCTTAATGACGGAGATAAAGTTATTTCTTTATCAATAATAGATACATCTAATATAAGTACTAAAACTATAAAGGCTGATAAAAAAATTAAAAATGGAATTAATCGTTTTATTCTTTCTGTTTCTGAAAATGGATTTGGTAAAAGATCGTCTTATTTAGATTACAGAGTTACTAATCGAGGAGGAAAAGGTATTATTGGAATAGTTAATTCTCCAAGAAATGGGAATATTTCAGCTTCTTTAATGGTAGGTGAGGAAGATGAAATTTTATTATCAACTGATAAAGGGAGTATAATGAGATGTGCTGTTAAAGAGATTCGTGTAGCAGGTAGAAATACTCAGGGTGTTAGAATTAAAAAATTATCAGGTAATGAAAAAGTTGTTTCAGTCATTAAAATAGAAGATAATATTCAATAACTATGAAAACAGCAATCTATCCTGGAACTTTTGACCCAATTACTTTGGGTCATATTGATGTAATTAAAAAGTCATTGAATGTTTTTGATAGAGTTGTAGTTGCTACAACTGATAATGTTAATAAAAGTTACTATTTTTCTATTGAAGATAGGCTATCAATAATTAAAAATTCTTTATTCAAAGATTTAAAATTAGATAAAAATAGAATTAAAGTTATGCCTTTTGACACTTTAACAATTAATTTGTGTAAAAAACACAAAGCAACAGTTATAATAAGAGGATTAAGAGCAGTCTCAGATTTTGAATACGAATTTCAACTTGCTGGGATGAATAAAAAGCTTAATTCAAAAATTGAAACTATGTTTTTAATGTCAGATGTTGAAAATCAAATTATTTCATCAAAATTTGTTAAGGAGATCAATAAGCTGCATGGAAATATCGATAAGTTTGTAACAAAATCGACAGTTAAAATGCTTAAAAATAAATTATAATGAAGAAATTTATCTATTTATTTATTTTATTTTTTAGTTTATTAAACAATTACTCATACGCTAATGAGAATATTATGATTTTAAACTTAAAATACGGAACAGTTGAACTCGAACTTTATCCTGATAAAGCTCCTTTACACGTTAAGAGATTTAAAGAGTTAGCTGATCAAGGTAAATATGATAATGTAGTATTCCATAGAGTGATTGATGGATTCATGGCTCAAACTGGAGACGTTAAATTTGGTAATTCTAGCAGTCCTGATTTTAATTTATCTTTAGCTGGAACAGGAGGATCTGATTTACCTAATGTAAAAGCAGAATTTACTGATATAGCTCATGATAGAGGTACTTTATCTGCAGCTAGATCAGCCGATCCTAACAGCGCTAACAGTCAGTTTTTTATTTGCTTACAATCAGCTCCACACTTAGATCGTCAATACTCTGCGTTTGGTAAAGTCATTAGTGGTATGGAATTTGTAGATAAAATTAAAAAAGGAGATCCTAGTAGCGGATCTGTTCCTGATCCAGACAAAATTATAAGTCTTCGATCGAAATAATTTAATGCGAAATCATGAATTTTATTTTGAGTTAATAACTCAAGATGAAAATGCAAGGCTAGGAAAAATTATAACTCCAAAGGGTTTTATAGATACACCTGCGTTCATGCCAGTTGGAACTCAAGGAACTGTTAAAGGTGTTTTTACTGATGATATTCTTGAAACAGGAACTCAAATTATTCTAGGTAATACTTATCACCTATTGTTAAGACCAGGAATAGAAATACTTAAAAATTTTAACGGACTCAATAAGTTTATGAATTGGAACAAACCAATTTTAACAGACTCTGGAGGATATCAAATTATGTCTTTGTCAAAATTTAATAAGATAGATAAGAATATAGGTGCAATATTTCAATCTCATATTGATGGAAAAAAAATTATTTTAAGTCCAGAAAAAAGTATTCAAGTTCAAAAAGCAATTAATTCTGACATAATTATGGTCTTAGATGAATGTCCGAAACTAACAAATGATAAAAAAATTATATCTAACGCTATTGATGTTTCAACACACTGGGCGAAACGTTGTAAAGTTGAATTTGGCTATAATAAATCTAAAGCTCTTTTTGGTATAGTTCAAGGGGGTCTCTACAAGGATCTTCGTGCAGAAAGCATTAGCAAATTAGTGGAAATAGGATTTAATGGTTATGCAATGGGTGGTCTCGCAGTTGGTGAGAATCAATCTTCAATGTTTAAAATTTTAAATGAAACAACTAATCTTTTACCCAAAAATTACCCAAGGTATTTAATGGGTGTAGGCACACCATCTGATATTTTAGGCGCTGTTAAAGAAGGTATTGATATGTTTGATTGCGTTATGCCAACTAGATCAGGAAGAACAGGTCTAGCTTTCACATGGGAAGGAAAACTTAACATTAAAAATGCCAAATATCAAAATGATATGTCGCCATTAGATCCAAAATGTAAAATTAGAAATTTGAACCAATATTCTAAAAGCTATTTAAATCATTTAGTTAAAACAAATGAAATAATGGCCTCTATGTTGATCTCATTACATAATATCAATTTTTATCAACAATTCATGAGTGAAATTAGAAAAAATGTTAAGAGCGGCACTTTTTCAAGTTTTTACAAAAAATATATTGATCATTTTAATTAATAGCTATCTAAAAATCTACTATATTTGCAATTTCAAAGTGTTTGCTTTTTTAAAACTTATGCACTAAACATTGTGTCTTTGGTAATAAAAACTATTTAGATATAGATATTTTTTTATTGTTTAAATTTTTAAGTGTAAAGAAATTTAAAAATTTTAAAGAAGACTTCACCAAAAGTTTTTTTTTAAA
>Ga0209335_10000334_pt1 | contig 55424 bp, 54 predicted proteins | sample COG_09_FD_184753 | JGI IMG/M metagenome (GOLD analysis project Ga0209335, IMG submission 184753) | Pelagic Microbial community sample from North Sea - COGITO 998_met_09 (SPAdes) (version 2) | ecosystem: Environmental > Aquatic > Marine > Neritic zone/Coastal water | place: Helgoland, sampling...
ATTTCTACCATTACCTCAAAGAAAAATAGAAAATATAAAACTTATTAAGTATCCTTACTTAAAATAAAGAAAGAATAATTGAAATTATGTTAAAAAAAAGAAATCATTATTTTTCATAAAATTAAGTTCAAGTAAATGATAGCAATAATAGATCATAATTATATCAATCTAAAATCAATTAGTAACGCATTAAACTTTCTTAACTTCACCTATGAAATTATTAAGGCTGAAGATTTAACAGACAAATACTCACATGCTATTATTCCTGGTGTTGGAAACTATGCAAAAGCGATGGAAGGCTTAAAGAAAAATCAAGGAGATAAAAAGATTATTAAATTTTCAACTACAAATAAACCAATTTTAGGTATTTGTCTGGGAATGCAGCTTTTAGCATCTTCTGGTGATGAAGATGGACCAACTGTAGGACTAGATTTAATACCTGGAATTGTAAAAAAAATTCCTACTGATAACAAACAATTTTTACCTCATGTAGGTTGGAATTCAGTAAAATTTTTAAACAAACATCCGGTACTAGATGGTATCAAAAATGAAATGGATTTTTATTTTGTACACTCTTACTCTTTTAACTTAAAAGATGAAGATTTTAAATTGGGAAATACATTTTATTGTAAAAATTTTAATTCGATTGTTGCGAAAGACAATATAATTGGCTTTCAATTTCATCCTGAAAAAAGTCAAAAGTATGGTTTAAGACTTTTACAAAATTTCTGTAATTGGAAAATAAAATGTTAAAAAAAAGAATAATTCCTGTTCAACTTTTACTTAAGGAAAGATTAGTTAAAACTAAAGTTTTTGATAATTATATTGATGTTGGAAATCCAGTAAAAAGTTCTAAGATTTATAGTGATGCAGATGCAGATGAATTGATATTCTTAAATATAGAAAGAGAAAAAAGTACAATCGATCCATTGCTAAAAGTTTTAGAAGAAGTTTCTAAAGCTTGTTTTATGCCATTAGCATTAGGTGGTGGCATAAAAAAAATTGATGACCTTAAGATTCTTTTTAGAAATGGTGCTGACAAGATAATAGTTAATTCTATAGTTTATGATAATTATGAATTTATTAATGAGGCAAGTTCCTTATTTGGAAAGCAATCAATAGTAGTGTCAATTGATGTAAGAAAAAACTCTTTAGATAATAATTATGATTTATATTCTGAGTGTGGGAAAAAAAAAGAAAAAATTTCTTTAAAAGAGCATGTGTTTAATTGTGAAAAAAATGGAGCAGGTGAAATATTTATTAATTCAATTGATGAAGATGGCATGATGAAGGGATATGATATTGAATTAATTAAACAAGTTGCTAAAAATTGTAGCTTGCCTATAATAGCTTGTGGAGGTGCCGGAAATTTTAATCATATGAAAGAAGCATTTGAACAAACAGACATCAGCGCACTAGCCTGTGGAAGTTTATTTAATTTTGGTGATAATAACCCTATTAGAGCAAAATCATTTTTGCAAAATTATAATTTAAATTTTAAAATTGTTAAGTAAAACTAAAACATTTAAAAGATTAAAAAATCAAATTCATTTTGGAAAAAATATTAGTTTAAAAAAACTCTCTATTAAAAACTGTAATGAAACTTACTTAAGTTGGCTTAATGATCCTAAGATTAATCAATATTTAGAATCAAGAATTTCAAAACTAACATTGAGAGATGTAAAAGATTTTGTAAGAAAATCGAACTTAAGTAATTCAACAATTTTATTTGGTATATTTGATAAAAAAAAACATATTGGTAATATAAAAATAGAAATTAACTGGTTTCATGGAGTTTGTACGTTTGGCTACATGATTGGAGAAGACAATTATCAAGGAAAAAATATAGGAACAGAAAGTATTAAAATCTGCACAAGGATATGTTTAAAAAATTTGAAATTAAGATCATGCTTTGCTTCTTTGTATTCAGATAATGTTGCAAGTAAAAGGGTTTTAGAAAAAAATGGATTTAAAAAAGTGGCTGTAATTAAAGATATGTATAAACTTAAAAAAAAAACTTTCTCAGATGAATTAGTTTATAGGCTAAGTAGTTCAATTTCAAAGTTATAGTTAAAAATGAGTAAAAAAATTGATATCTATTTAGATCAAGTAAATATTTTTAGTTTATTTCAAATACTGCTAAAAATAAAAATTTCTCAAATCAATAGAATTTATTATATAGATAAGAGTTTTACTTTAGGAGTTGAATTTTTTTTCAAAAAAATAAAATTTGTAAATTGTAATAAATTTGAAGAGTCGAGAATTAAAATTGATAACACATATGTACATTTGTATCTTTGGCAATCTTTAACAGATTTATCTAATAAATTTTTGTCTAAAAAATATTTATTAAAGAATGATAAATTTGCAGAAGATAACAATTTAAGTGATGTTAAATATGAAGAATTTCTGAGAGAAAAATTTATTTTTCAAGGATATGTTCCTTTGAAACTTTATGCTTACTCCAAAAAGTTTTCAAAGGAAAATCAAACGTTTTTTTTTATAGAAAAAAATGCATTAAAGCCTGTATTTGATTCTTTAAGCAAAAATTTTTTTTATTATTACAATATCTTCTTTTATGCAAAAATTAAAAAACATAAGTCAATGTATTATAATTTTCTCTATTTTAGATATTTCTCTTTTAAAGTTTTTTTATTTAAAATTATCTATATATTTTTGTCCAGATGTATAAGGGGAATTTTTAAACCTAAAAATAGACCAACTCAAAAAAAATTAGGTATTGATATTTTGCAACGAGAAATAAACAATAAAAGTATTACAGATTTATACTGGTTAAAATTTTCAAAGATTAATAAAAAAAATATTTGTGCAATTAGTCATGTAAATTGGGATGAAAACTCTTTAAATAATCTTAAAGACTTTAATTTACAAAATTTACATTTTACTTCGCTACCCTTTTTTTTTAAGGATTTTTTTAAGATTATTATTTTACTGCCTTTTTTATTTTTTTATGTTTTTCGAGCAAAAAATTTTAATGGTTGGAAAAAGTTTCATCAATATCTGTATTTGGTTCAGTCAATTTATTATAAATCAATTTACAAAATGCAAAATATAAGTGTTTATTTTAGCATGTTTGATGTAGATCAAGATAAATTAGTGAAAGCACAGGGATTAGAATTAAATAATGCATTATTTGTTCAATCTCACTGGAGTAATTTTCCAACATTTAAAAAACATAATCAAAAATGTTGTGATATTTTATTTACTTGGTCTCCTCATTTTATAAAAAATAATTTTTCAAATTACCCTTTTAAAAAAATATATTCACTTGGTTTTCCATCGGACCATTATTTTAAAGATATTAGAAAAGATACCAGCGAAGATCATATTGATAAGTCTAAATTTAAAATATCCTATATGGATAACGTTTTTTACAATGATATTTTTTATGGAGAAACTATTAGTAAAAAAATTATGAAAATGTTTATGAGATTGTTGGAAAAACATCAAGATTTAATTTTGTTGTTAAAACCAAAATCAAAATTAAGTTTTGAAAATTTAAAAAAAAAAATTCCTATTTTAAATAATTATATTAACACTAAAAGAGTGAAAGTTTTTTTTGGCACAGGACTAAATGAAAAATACAATCCTGCAAAACTGGCAAAAATTAGCAACTTAGTTGTTGGACTTGGAGTCAGTTCCGTGTCTGCAGAAGCAAGTTTTTTTGGCACAACCTCCTTTCATTATGATAATTTAAATTTAGAAAATGAGAATAATTTTTGTAAAATTAATTTAAATAAAATTGTCTTTAACGAAATAGATAGTCTTGAAAATGCAATTAACAATCAAATCATAAATGAAAAAATGAGTCTCATAGAAAATAAAAAATTACATGGAATTTTAGATCCTTTTCAGGATGGAAAAACTGGATTAAGAACCGCATTAATTATGGATTTGATTTATGAAAAGCATGAAAAATTAGATAATCTTGACAGTTTGTTTGCAGATATAGACATTTTAATTAATAATAATAAAGCTTTATTTGAAAAAAATTACACATAAATGAAAAATATAAAAAAGATATTTTTACTTGGAGGATCAATATCACTTTTAGAAGCGGCTCTTTTACTCCAAAAAAGAAAATTTGAATTTTTTATTTTTACATCAAAAAGACAGCTTAATGATAAAATTTTGGATTCAACTCTATCTTTAGAGCAAGGTTTACAAAGTAATAAAATTAAATACTTTATAAGCAAAGATATAAATAAAGATAAAAATTTTATCAAAAATTTTGATAAATCTTCTTTAGCAATTGGCTTTGGCGAGCCTTGGAAATTTAGTCAAAAAATTATTAAAAAATTTAGAGGTAATTTAATTGATTTTATGTGTATACCTTTGCCTCTATTTAGAGGCGGTGCTCACTACACTTGGATGAGCTTGATGGGTATAAAAAAAAGTGCCGTATGTCTTCAGGAAATAACCGAAAATACTCTGCAAGGTGTTTTTGATGATGGTAAAATATTACTTAGAAAGGAATTTAAAATTAAGGAACACTCTAAACCATCAGCTTTTTTTAATTTAGAGAGAAAAAATACAAATTTATTACTTAAGTTTTTCTTTGATCAGATTGTTAATAAAAAAGAGATAAAAAAATCTGTAATTAATGAAAAAAATTCATTACTCTTACCAAGATTATTTACAGAGAAAAATGGTTGGGTTAATTGGCAATGGAAAGGTAAAGATATCTTTAGTTTTATTAATTCATTTGATGAACCATATATTGGATCAAGTACTAGATATATTGATAATAACTATAAAAAAATTGTATATTTAAAGGATATATCTTGGAAAAACAAAAAAATTAAATTTCACCCTTTCCAATCAGGATTAATTATTAATAAAGATAAAAAGGGTGTAATAGTTGCTACTACAGATGGGTCTATAAAAATAAAAAAAATATTTGACTCAAAAAAAAGAGACATAAAAAAAAATATAGAAATTGGAAAACGTCTTTATTCTTTAAATGCTGATATTGAATTAAGTATGACTTATTTACCTATATACAATGATTAATTAGGGGATATAAGAATTAAATAATATTTATGAATAGAAAATCCATAGGTAAATCTTCAAACTCACAAAGCTTGAAAAGAATAAAATATTTAATGGAAAATATTAATTCATTACAAAGAATGGCCAATTCTGAGGGCATGGATAATTGCTTTAAGATAATAAAAAAAAAATGTCCTAATCTTAAGGTTCATAAGTTTAAGCCTGGAGCAAAAGCAGGAGATTGGACAGTTCCAAAAAATTGGAAACTACAGGACTCTTTTTTAAAAGATGACAAGGGAAAAATTATTGCTAGTTCTAAAGAAAATCATCTTTTTGTTTCACCCAATAGCAAAAGTGTTGACAAGAAAATAAATGGCGAAAAGTTAATTGAAAAAACAATGTTTTTAGAAAAAATTACAGATTCTTTTCTTTTGAATCACAAACATACTTATAATTATCACTTAAGACAAAAAGATTGGGGAATCAGCTTGCCTTATAATAGAGTAAAAAAAATTTCAAAAAATAAAAAATATCATATCTCCATCAAAACTGATTTAAGTAACGAGCCAATGAAAGTAGGTGAACTTTTTATAAAAGGCAAAGTTAATAAAATTATTTGTATATCAGCACATATTGATGAACTTTGTAATGATGATCTTTCTGGCAGTGTAGCTGCAATAGAATTATATGAAAGATTAAAAAAAAAACAAAACTATTTCAGCTATCAAATACTTTTATTTCCAGAACTTTATGGTCCATTATTTTATATAAAAAGATTTCCAGCTAAAATAAAAAATACTTTATTCATGTTAAATTTGGAATGTGTAGGAGCCGGAAAACAATGGTGCCTAAAAAAAAGTTTAAAATCAAATAATTTTTTAGAGGATTGCTTAAGAAAATCATTTAAAGAAAATAAAAAAAAATTTAAAGAATTAAAATTTTTTGATGGCTTTATTAATGATGAAAAAGTTTATGCTTGGCCAGAGATAGATATTCCTGGTATTGCGATACAAAGAAACCCATATAAATATTATCATACATCTCAGGATACATTAGATAAAATAGATTATAATTTGATGCTAGATAGCATTAAGATATCAGAAGATATGATGAGAATTTTTGAAAAAAATTTTCAAATTATAAATAAAAATTATATTCCAAAGTTAAAAACCTATCTACCACCTTGGCTTACGAAAAGAAAACTCTATATTTCTGGTAAAAACTCAATATTTCCTCAGGATGAAGGAAATAATACTTATAATGAAAAATTGTTATTTAGCATCGATGGCAAAACATCTCTTTACAAAATAGCCACTAAATTAAACTTAAAATTTTTAAATTGTTTTAATTATTTGCAAACATTCATAAAAAAAAATCTTGTTAAAAAAATTAAAATTGATGGTAAACATCTATTATATTAACAATTTAAATAATAATAATTCTTATGAAAAGCTGTAGCAATTGTGGTCTTCCAGAAACATACGAAACATTTGAGTTTGATCAAAGTCAAGTTTGTAATGTTTGCACTCAGCACACAACTAAAAACTCAAAAGTAGACTGGAAAAAAAAAAAAGAAATATTTGAATCTTTAATAAATGAGCACAGAGGCAAAGGTGATTATGATTGTATAGTTCCCTTTAGTGGAGGAAAAGACTCTACTTATGTATTATATAAAGTGGTCAAGGAGCATAACTTAAAACCACTTGTTATTTCATTTGATCATGGTTTTTACAGAGACGTTCATTTGAAAAATGTTGAACACACTTTAAAGCATCTAGGTGTTGACTATCATTTATTTAAACCAAATATGAAAGTTGTTGGAAGAACAATGCTAGAGTCATTAAAAAGAAAAGGTGACTTTTGCTGGCATTGCCATTGTGGAGTTTTTGCATACCCAATGTCTATGGCAGTAAAGTTAAAAATACCACTGATTATTTGGGGGGAGTCTGTTGCTGAATATACGGGCTATTATGATTTTGAAGAAGGTAAATGGGAAATGCAAGATGAGGAGGCTTTTAATCGGCATATAAATCTTGGAATAAGTGCTGAAGATATGGCAGGGTTTCTTGGAAATGATATTTCTGAGAGAGACCTTCGTCCGTTCCAGTACCCAAAACTAAAAGATTTAGAAAGCATAGGGTATAAAAGTCTGCAATACGGGACTTTTTTTAAATGGGACTCATTACATAATGCCAATGTGATAAAAAAAGAACTTAGCTGGAAACAGGATGAAGTTGAAGGATTACCAGAAGAATTTTCATATGAAAAATTAGAATGCAGAGTTAACGGTGTTAGAGATTGGATTAAATATATCAAAAGAGGCTTTGGAAGAACAGCACAATCGGTTGCTAGAGAAATAAGAAATGGAAGAATGAAATTAGAGGATGGAAAAAAACTTATAAAAGAAAATGACGGAAAAAGACCTGAAAGCTTAGATTATTTTCTCAAAATTTTAAATATTTCTGAAAATGAATTTATGGAAATAGTAAAAAAACATCAAATATCACCATGGAATTTTGATGAAAAAAATACTCAAAAAGGAAAAAAGTTGCACGACCAAAATAATTGGGATGATAGCAAAATAGTATAGAATAATTCAAAAGCAATTGTTTATGAAAATACTGACATATAGCACAAGCCTTTCTTGCAAATATATTTCTGATGCGTGCCAAATTATTGAACAAAAGAATAAAAATGTAAAATTTTTACATGGTTTTAAAAAAAAAAAATTTACTGAATTAGAAAAAAAAAATTTATTATATTTAAAAAATAAAAAAGTTACCTTTATTAACAAAGAGTCAGAAGATAAAAAAATTGATTTTAAATACCTTAGATATTTTGAAAAAAAAATTGCAATAGACAATATTTGGAAAATGATTTCGGCAGATAGAAATTATGGAAGAGCATATATTAATGATGTAGATGACTATTACTCATTATATTCTAGCAAAAATTCCAACAAAATATTATTAAATTTTATTGAAACTGCAAAAAGTATAGAAAAAATTTTTAAAAAATTTAAACCTAATTATGTTTTTATTGCTAATGGTTTATCAGGAATTGAAGTAACAATAATAGAATCTTTTGCAAGATACTTTAAATCTAAAATAATAACACCAGAATCAACTAGGTTCAAAAATTATATTTTTTTTGCTGATAACTTAAAATCTCTAAATTTAGAATTTAAAAAGAATTACTTTAAAACCAAAAAAAAATATACAAAGAGTAAAGAAATTGATAAAATTTTTAATGAAATAAGCAACATTAAAAGTAGCATTAGCGCCGATGCAATTGAAACAAAAAATACGATTAGTAAATTACTAAACAAAAATATTTTTCAAATAATTTTTGGAAAAACTATTTATTCAGTACTAAAACATATATATTTAAATTTATTATTTTTTTTGAACATTAAAAATAATCACTTAAAATTTTTACAAAGATATAATTTGTTTTTAAATATTTCTTCAGAAATTAAATTAAATAAAAACCTTAAATATCTAATAAGTTTAGAACAACCAAATTTAAATAAAAAATATATTTATTATCCTATTCATTTAAACCCAGAAACCTCAACTTTACTTAAAGGTAATGAGTACATGAATCAAGAAAGTCTTATAGAGTCTATTTCAAAAAATATACCATGCGATCATAAACTTTATATTAAAGAACATCCGGCAATGCTTGTATCACATCCAAGAAAATTATCATTTTATGAGAGAATTAGGGAGCTACCTAATGTAAAATTAATAAATCCTAGTTCAGACTCAAGAAAAATTATTAACAGAGCAGCAACAGTAATAGTAGTGGATGGTAGTAGTGGCTTCGAGGCAATGATCTCAAATATTCCATTAGTAACCATGAAACAATTTAACTATGATTTTTTAGATTTATCGGTGACCAATACAAAAATTGATAATTTAAACACAGATATTGAAAATGCTATAAAGAAAAATCAAAATATAAAAAAACAAGATCATGAATTAAAAATTAAGATACTTTTAAAATCAATTATAGATCATTCTTATAAATTAAGAGATCCAGATACATTTTTTTATTTTAACAAAGAAATGGAATCAAAAAAAAAAGATATAAGCGCTCAAGATTTAGCCTCAGCATTAATAAAAGAATTAAAGTTATAAAATAATGTTTATTTTGTTATGTAATATGATTTATCTGCCAACATTCTAATATTTTTTTGGTGTGAAATTATAATAATAGTTCTACTTTTCTTTATTTTTTTAACAGTTTTTCTAATATAGCTTAGCGATCTTTCATCGAGTTGATTTGTTGCTTCATCTAAGATTATAATCTCAGAGTCTGACAGTAAGGCTCTTGCCAATAAAATTCTTTGCTTTTGACCTCCAGAAATTTTTATTGCATTTTCTCCTATTAATGTGTCAAATTTTTTAGGCATAGAATTGATAAAGTTAAAAGCCATACAAAGTTTACAGATTTCTATAATGTCTTTGTGCCGTTTGCTTTTTCCCATTAATAAATTTTCTTTAATAGTTCCATCGAATAATGAAATATTTTGGGAAATATAAGAAACTTTATTTCTAAATGATTTTAAATTCAATTTTTTTTGGTCTATATGACCATATTTTATTGATCCTTTGCTAGGTCTTAATAGTCCCATTAATAAATCTAGAATTGTGCTTTTCCCTGATCCTGATGGACCAATTATTGCATAAGTTTTATTAGGTTCAATTTTAAGATTTAAATTTTTAACAATAAATTTATTAGTCAGTGGATATTTATAAAATACTTTATCAAATAATATAATTTTTTGTTTTTCAAAAAATAAGTTACCACTTTTTTCTTTTGCTTTTCTAAAAAAATTTGATCTCTTTAAAAAATTTTCGTAGACAGGAAGTGACTCACTTAATGAGCCATAACTTTCGGAAATTTTTATAAATATAGGAGTGGTTCTTAAAAAGATTAATATTGCAATAGCAACCTCTTCTAAACTAGTATCGAGTTCTTTATAAAAAATTAACAGAACTGTAAAAAATAGTGCAATTAGAATAAAAACTATATACCTTAAAAAAAACGAATACAGGTTTAATTTCCAGTCAATATTCCATGCAAATTCTATATTTTCATAAATTTTGAGAAAAAAATTAGGAAAAAATGATGATTTTAAATACTTTTTATTATTATTGATATTGGAAACTGACTCTGCAATTTTAATTCTCTCATCATTAAAAAAGTTAGCTAAGAAACTAATTTTTACAGATATCAGTACAGTAATAAACCCCAAAAAAATAAAAAAAGACAAAAGTATAGTTGTTATCTTCGGGCTAAAATAAAAACTTGTACCTAAAAAAAATAACAACTGGATTGTGCTTGATATAAATCTTAAAGAATCCAAAACAACTTGAGATGCTTTTGAACATTCTGTATTTATTGCGTATTGAAATTTTCCTGACTTATCTTCAAGAATATTTAGCCAATTCGCATTTTGAAAGTTTTTAATTAGATTTATTGAAAATTCTTTTACAACTTTAATTTGAACATAACGATTAAGTATTTCGACAATACCAAAACATGTTTGCCCAAATATTATTAAAAAGAATGCAATACCTATTAAACTATAGAAACCAAGTTCAATACCTATTACACTAAAGATGCTTGATAAGGTATCATAAAAAGGTATTAGATTTTTATTTAAACTTTCAGAGTATTGATAAGCTACTACAAGCAAAGGTATTCCAATTATTGATAAAAAACTTGAAATAAAATTGGAAAAAACAATAGTCGTAGAATATGGCGCTTTAATTATAATTTTTATTATTACTTTAATTTTTTTTAAAATTTTTTTTATCATTTAGTTAATGATTTTTTTAATTAATTGATCAATAGTATAATCATTAGGAAAGTCCATTGACCAAAACATAAAATGGTCAACACCCACTTTTCTAAAGCTCATAATTTTCTTTTTAATTTCTTTAATACTACCTACAAAAAATTCTTCTTTAAGTTTTTCAAAATTTTCATAATCGATATTTTCTTTATTTAATTCTAATAATCTTGATATTAGGTCATTATCATAACTTTTATTTAATCTTTTGTTATCAATAATTTTTCTGATCTTTTTTTTTAAATCGTTATCATTTTTTCCAATTAAAACTTGAGTTTCTAGCGATTGACCCAAGCTAGCAAATTTTCTTTTTTGTTTTATGCACTCTTTTTTGATTTTTTGTATCTTTTTTTTATAAGTTTCTAATGTGCATGGCATAGAATTGAAAACATCAGCATTTTTGACAATTTCTTTAATCATTAGTTTGTTGTCAGCTTCCCCCAACCATATAGGTATTTTTTTTAATGGTTTTGGATTAGAAATAAAATTTGTTACTTTATAAAAATTTCCATTAAAATTTGTTTTTGTTTTTTTAAAGGAGTCGCTAATTATTTTTAGACCTTCAGACATTCTTCTTATTCTATTATTTATTTTTTCAAAAGAAATTCCAGTTTGTAAAAACTCACTCTTTCTCCAGCCATAATCATAAAATAAAATTACCCTACCTTTAGATATGTGGCTTAAAGTGCTAAATGTTTTTGCAACAATAGTTGGATGTCTAAAATTATTAGCTAGGTGTATTGAGCCAATATTTATATTTTTTGTTATAGCTGCAAATGCTGACATCAATGCAGTGCACTCGAAAATTTCCCCTTTATTTCCCAGGTATGTATGGTCTGCTATAAAAATTGAGTCAACTTTATTTTTATCACATTTTAAAACAAGTTTTTTTAAGTCTTCAAATTTTATATTTTTATAATTTGGAGTTCTGAAAGATAGCATTCCAGGGTTTGCAAAGATAGGAATACAAACACTATATTTTACTTTTTTTAACATAATAATTATTGAAAATTTATTGTCATTCCACCATCAACCACAAGGCATTCACCATTTACACCGCTAGACATGTCGCTACTTAGGAAAAGAATTGCTTTAGATATTTCTTCAGGAGAAATCAATCTATTTAAAGGAGTTCTTTTAATAAAATATTTTTTTAATTTAGTATTTTTGTTAAGCTGTTTTCTATTTAAGTTTGTAATTACAGTTCCAGGTAAAACTGCGTTTACATTTATTTTATACTTACCCAAGCTAATAGCCATTGATTTCATTATTTGATTTATAGCTCCTTTAGATGCACAATAATGCGATTGTAAACTTCCTCCAAAAATTGAGCTAACAGAACTTAAAAATACTATTTTTCCTTTAGTTTTTTTTTTGACCATAATTTTAGACACTTCTTGTGCCAAAAAAAAAGCTCCTTTTTGATTTGTGTTTATGACTTTATCAAATATTTTTTCATCTACTTTTAAAAATTCTCTAAACGGACAAATTGCAGCATTTAATATCAAAATATCAATTCTTTTATATTTATTCTCGATAGCTTTTATTTTATTTCTAATCTGTTTTGGATTTGATACATCTGTATTATGTAGGTCGATTTGGATACTATTTTTTTTAAATTTTTTTTTTAGAGAGTTAAGATTTTTAGCATTATCTAAAACAATAACCTTGGCCCCAAGTTTGTTAAATAGTAAGGATGTAGCTAGACCTATTCCATTAGCACCTCCCGTAATTAATGCTATTTTGTTTTTAACCATATCTATTATTTATATAACTTATTTTTTTGGTGATTTATAAAATTATTAATATATTAGTTTAGTAGTGATTTCAAAAAAGTTCTTAAAGCAATTAAAAAAAAAAACCAACACCAAGATAGGTAAGCACACTATTATCTCAAATGTTAGTAAAGAGATAATAAATGGTCCAATGAGGGGTTGGTTGTGTGGGCATTTTTACCCAAAAAAATCAGTCTTTCACAGAAAAGATATTGAGATTTGTTTTAAAACTCTTCCCAAGGGAATGATGGAAGACAAACATTTTCATTTATGTAGCTTTGAATTCTTAATTGTTTTAAGTGGTAGTGTAGAATATGAAATTGATAATAAAAAAAAGATTTTAAATCCAGGAATGTTTTATATTTTAGAACCAGGTGCAACTGAAAATATCACAAGAGTTTTGAAAGAGACAACTATCTTAGCTATTAGGTTACCCAGCATTCCAAACAATAAAATTTTTGTAAAAAATGAAAAATAATTTTGTTGCATTAGTTCCAGTCAGAACTGGCTCAAAAAGAGTAAAAAATAAAAACTTTAGAGAATTTTTTGAAGGTAAAAGTTTATTTGATATTAAAATTGATCAATTAAAATCTACAAAGCTTTTTAAGAAAATTTATGTTTCTAGTGATTCTTTAATGGTTAAAAATCTATGTGAAAAAAAGAAAGTAACTTTTTTAAAAAGAAAAAAAAAATATTGTCAAGATCACACTTATCCTTGGCATGAAATACATAATAGTATTTTAAATTCTATTCCAGGAGATCCTTATGTTGCTTGGTGCTTAACTACAGCACCACTTTTTAAAAGATTTGAAAAAGCTATAATTGATTTTAAAAAAAATAAAAATGTTGATAGTTTGGTGGGCGTTCTTCCCAGTAAAAATTTTGTCCTAAATATAAAAGGTAAGCCAAAAAATTTTAATCCTGGGTGTTGGCATCCATATTCGCAGGAATTAGAAAAAAATTTTTTTATAACTGGCTCAATTTTTATGGCTAAAAAAAGCTCTATGCTTTTATGGAAATATTGGTTTGGAATTAAACCTCATATGTTTAATTTATCAAAAATTGAGTCAGTTGATGTTGACACGATGGAAGATTTTAAATTTGCACAAAAAATATTTAAATTATGAAAATTTTAATTCCTGATGTTATTAAAGATAAAGGAAAGATAGAAAAAGCTATTTTTGGAAAAAATACAGAAGTATTAATTTGTAATGCGACCAAAACATCGCAAATAAAAGATAATATTTGGAATAATGTAGATGCTATCTTAGCTTTTGATACCCTTAATTATGATAAATATATTTTGTCAAAATTAAAAAAATGTAAAATAATTGTCCGAGTTGGAGCAGGATATGATAATGTTGATTTGATTGAGGCAAAAAAAAGAAATATTATTGTCAGCAATGTTCCAGATTACGGTATAGATGAGGTTGCAGACCATGCTCTTTCATTGATTTTATCTTTAAACAGAAATATTTTTAATTTTCATGAAGAAACAAAAAAAGGTATTTGGAAAAGAACAGGTAACAAAATATTTAGATTGACTGGAAAAACTTTAGGAATAATAGGGCTTGGTAGGATTGGCAAAGCAGTAGCTTTAAGAGCAAAAGCCTTTAAAATGAATGTTATTTACTATGATCCTTACTTAAAATCTGGCTATGATAAAATTTTAAATATTACGAACGAGTCTAATATTTTTAATTTGGCCAAAAAATCAGATTTTGTATCGATTCATTGTCCTTTAACCGATGAAACAAAAAATCTTATTAATAAAAGTTTTTTTAAAAAAATGAAAAAAACCTCAATTATTGTTAATACTGCTAGAGGGGAAGTTCTAAATTTAAATGATCTAAAAGATGCTTTAAAAAACAAGAAAATTAAGGGAGCCGCACTTGATGTTTTGCAAGAAGAGCCTTTATCAATAAAATTTTCAATTATTAAAGATTACTTTGAAAATAAAAAATATCTTAAAAATAGATTAATTATTACACCTCATGTTGCTTTTTATTCAACAACGTCTGTAGTGGAGATAAGAAAAAAAGCAGCAACAGAAGCAAAAAATGTTTTAAACAATAGTAAACCTAGAAATTGCTTAAATGGTTTTTAATAATAAAAAAATAGCAATAATAACTGGTGGAACCAGAGGAATAGGATTAGCCTGTGCAAAAATTTTAGCAGAAAAAGGTTATAATCTAGCAATATGTAGTAGAAATTTAAAAGATTTGAAAAAAATTTCAAATTTTTTTAAAAAAAAATTTAATATTATTTGTTATTACAAAAAAGTTGATGTTTCTAAATTTCACCAAATAAATTCATTTGTAAATTTAGTATATAAAAAATTTAATAGAATTGATATTTTGATAAATAATGCAGGAATTCAATTGAATAAAAAATTAGAATTAATTGAAGTTGAAAATTATAAAAAGATAATTGATAATAATTTATCTAGCTATTTTTTTTTCACTAATTTTGTGGGAAAATATATGATTAAGCAAAAGCATGGTATTATTATAAATATATCATCTGTTTTGTCAAAATTTCCACTTAATGGAAGGAGTCTTTACTCTATTTCTAAGGCAGGGATAGATTCTTTGACAAGATCAACAGCTCTTGAATGGTCAAAATATAATATTGTATGCAACAGTATAAATCCAGGTCATATAGAAACAGACTTAATTAGACGAGATATTAAAAAAGGTTTAATTAATAAAATTGAAATGAAAAAAAGAACTATAGTTGGAAAAATTGGCACTGTAGAAAATATCAGCAACTTTGCTTACTATTTAATTAAAAATAACTCAACATATCAAACAGGACAGAGTTTTTTTATAGATGGTGGTTTTTCAATTAAAAAATAATGGACTTAAATTTAAATAAAAAAATAATAGTGTTAGCAGGTGGGTCTGGATCTATAGGTTTAGATGCATGTAAGCTTTTACTTAAAGAAGGGTCTATTTTAATAGTAATTGATAAAGAGAAGCCTTTAATAAAAGAAAAAACAAAAAATTTATTTTTTTATCAATCCAATCTATCAAATGAAAAATCAATAAAATATGTTTTTAACAAAATTTTAATAAAGTTCAAAAGTATTGATGTTTTAATTAATAGTATAGGGATTTTTTCAAATAAAGACATTTTAAGTCTTTCTGAAAAAGAGATTATAAATATTTTTCATACAAATTTTGTAATTAGTTCAATTTTAATTAAGTATTTTTTAAAGCTAATGATTAAAAAAAGAAGTGGTAAAATTATTAATATTGGTTCTATTGCAGGACAAAATGGAGGAGTTTTTGCTGGAGATTTGTATTCAGTAACTAAAGCTGCTTTAATCAATTTTACAAAATCTATAGCAAAGAAATATGGTAAATATAATATCTATTGCAATTGTATAAACCCAGGACCATTAGAGTCTAAAATGACAAAAAATTGGCCCATCAAAGTTAGAAAGGATCTAATTAAAGGTTTTAACATTAAAAATGGAAAAAAATTAGGAGACACCAAGGAAATTGCGAATATTATATTATTTTTAGCTTCAGACAAATCAAGATTGATCCAGGGATCAGAAATAAATGCAAATGGTGGAATTATTATATAATTTATAATTAATTTTTTAGCTTAATAATTTTAAATTAGTTTAATGTCAGCCATTGAGATTATGTATCTAGCTTTGATTTGCCTAATTAGGTTATTAATATATATAAACTTTCAAAATAATAATATTTAAAATGTATAAAATTGTTACTCCAGTTTCACACTTATTCTTTAATAAAGAAAATGCAAAAAAAATATCCAAGTATTCAGATCATCTTGAAATAAGAGAAAGAACTCTCAATTTAGATTTTAAAAATGAATTTTTTTTTCATTGCGATGATGATTTAACCCTTCCCTGGTCAAAAGATTTTAAGATACAATTAGAACAAATATTAAAAAGAAAAAAAAATTTAAAATATATTACTTTCCAAGCAACGAGATGTTGTGCAAACGCAAAAATAGTTAACAAAGTTTTTATTTTATCTGGAAAAAAATTTACTAAAAAAGAAATGCTTTATGAAGCAAAAAAAAATATCATATGGTTAAGAAAAAAATTTGGCAATAAATTTCGTATAGGTTTAGAAAATAATAATTACTATCCAACAAAAGCTTACGATATAATTGCGGATGCAGATTTTATTAGTGATGTTGTAAGAAAGAATAAATTATTTTTTTTATTAGATTTGGCGCATGCACAAGTTACTGCTTCAAATAAGAAAATTGATTTCCAAGTTTATCTAGAAAGTTTGCCTATGGATTTAATGATTCAAATACATATTTGCAGACCTACAATTCATAATAATAAAATTTCTCGTGATACTCATTATTTGCCAAATAAGAAAATGTTTGAAGAAATTAAGTTGCTCACAAATAAATATAAAAATTTAAAATTTTTTACAATTGAATATTACAAAAATGCAGACAAGCTGATTGAGTCTATACAAAAACTGAAAAAAGTTTTGAAAGCATAATTTTATTTTTACTAAAATTTTTTATTCACTTATAATTTAAACTGGATAAATTAATGGAATTTATCAATAGTTATAATTTAAATATTGATGATAAGTACACTATTTGATAGTTGATGTTAAATAACTTAACTTTTATATAATTAGTAAATTATGAATAAAACATTTGTCATTGCTGAAATAGGAATAAACCATAGTGGCAGTCTCGAGGTTGCCAAAAAACTTGTAGACTCTGCTGTAAGAGCGGGCGTTGATGCTGTAAAATTTCAAACTTATATAACAGAAAAACGTGTGAAAAAAGATTCTCCAATATTTAATATATTAAAAAAATGCGAATTATCTTTTAAGGATTTTAGAAAACTAAATGATTATTCTAAAAAAAAAGGCGTGGAATTTATGTCTACACCATTTGATTTAGAAAGTTTTAATTTCTTAAAAAGTTTAAAAATCTCTAAAATAAAAATTGCTTCATTTGACACTGTTAACACCAAGTTTTTGAAAGAAATTTCAAAAACAAAATCAAATTTTATTATGTCGGTAGGTATGTCTAAAATTAATGAGATAGAGAAAGCATACAAAATTTTAAGAAATGGATCAAAAAATAAAGTCAGTTTACTGCATTGTGTTTCATCATATCCAACTGAAGAAAAAGATTCCCAACTTAATTGTATAAAACTTTTGAAAAAAAAATTTGATTGCTCAATTGGTCATTCAGATCATACTAATGATATTTTTGTACCTTTTTGCGCTGTAGCGATGGGAGCAAGTATTATAGAAAAACATTTTATGATAGATAATAAAATGAAATGTGTTGATAGGCCAGTTTCAATTACTGAAAGTCAAATGAAAAAATTAATACTTAATATTCGACGTTTTGAAGCATCATTAGGAAAAGATTTTCTCGGTGTAAGAAAAAATGAAAAACAAACCAAAATTTTTAGAAGATTTTCATAATTATAAAAATTAATGAAGATACCAATAATTGTTTAATAATTTTATGAAAAAACTTATCATAACCTCAGATAATAAAACAAAATATTCTAAAATAATTTCTAGAATAAAAAAACTTCAATTAAAAAATGCTAAATTAATTCATGAAAAAGATTTAAATTTAAAAATTTTAAATAATTTTGATATTATTATATTTGAAAATTTAAAAAAAAATTTATTAAGAAAAGCTCATCAACTAAAAATTATATTAATAAGAATAAGTAAATTTAAAAAATATGATCAAATGATTGATATAATCATCGATCCATTTTTCAAAGTTACAAAAAAAAATAATATTAATCCTATTAAAGGGAGTTTTAGACCAATACAGTTAGATGTTCATAATGATGAGGATTTTAGATATATACTTAATGTAATAACCATTATGGACTGGGACACTAATTATTGGAAAAAGAAGATAAGTTATATTGGCCCAAAAAGATTGACTGATAACATAATTTTTAGAATTAATAAATTTGTTAAAATAAACAAAATTGAAATGGCGCAGTTTCTTTCTAATTGTCATGATGCAGAAACAGTCAAAATTGCAGAAAAGAATGATTTTGGATTTAAAGACATAAGAATTACATTAGAAAAGAAAATAGACACTATAAGCAAAAAAATTATAAATAAAAAAAATATATCTTTTAGAAAAGCAACATTAAAAGATTTTCAAATTATTAAACCAATAGCAAAAAATAGCTATTTAGACTCTAGATACTATTTTGATAGTTTGTTTCCTCTAGAAAAAGTTAAAAATTTTTATATTGGATGGCTAAAGAAAGCAATACTAGGAACATTTGATACTTTTTGTTTATTAATTTGTTATAAAAAAAAACCAATCGGATTTTGTACTATTAAAATTCAAAAATCTGAAGCATCGATTGGTTTATTTTCAATATCTCAAAACTATCAAAAGCAGGGTTTTTCTAAAATACTTCTTTCAGCTGTCAATTATGAGATAAGCAAATTAAATATTAATAAAATAAGTGTAGTTACTCAGGGCAGAAACTATTCGGCACTGAAAGCTTATCAGGGTAGTAATTTTAAAATATCCAAGACAGAACTCTGGTATCATAAATGGATTAGTAGTAATAAATAATTTTATGAAATTCCTTTTTGAAATTACTAACTCAGGACTAAAATTACAGGATCAATTTTCATTACACTTTGATAAAATTACAGAGCAAAGTCATGTAATTTCAGTAATTACAAAAGATAAAGATTGTATAGAATATTTAAAAAATAATAAATTATATAACAAGGTATATGAACACAGATACTTTAATTATTTAAAAGATCTAAAAAACTATAAAATAAATTATGATATTTTAAATTCTTTTGAAAATAATTTAGAAAATACATCTATTTGGAATATGATTTCTAGTGATAGAGGTATGGGTAGGGTTTTTCTTAAAGATTTTATTGGATACGATTATAATAATCCAAAAAATTCGTATGAAGAATATTTAAAATTTTTTTCATTTAAATTAGAAGAAATAATTAAAATTTTTGACGAATTTAAACCTGATATCTTTGTGCCAGCTTTTTGCATATCCAATCTAGACACATTGATAATATTTAATTTGTGTAAAATTAGAAATATTGAATATGCAAATTATAGCTCCGTCAGAATTCAAAACTATTTTACATTTTCTAACGATCTAATGAAATCAACACCAGTTATTGAACAACGTTATGATCAAAATATTAAAAATTATAAACCAAATTTCTTTAAAGATGGTGAAAATTTATATGATGATTTAATGACAGAAATAGAGGCACCAAAATATTTTGATAGGCATTCTTTAAGAGTACAAAAACAAGATTTGAGCTCTATAATAAAAAAAATAAAATATTTTTTTAGTGTGTTAAAATTGCTTTTTGTTGGAAAAAATAGAACTTTTTTTAAATCTTTAAAAAAATTTTTTGAATTAAGATTTATATCATGCACACTAGCAGAATTATTTTATCATACTCTGCAAAAAATAAGTATGACTAATAATAAATTTGATAATGTTGATAAAAATGAGAATTATATTTATTATACCTTGCATTCTGCACCTGAATACTCGGTTAATATGCAGGGAAATTATTGGTCAGATCAAATTTATAATTTAGAAACTATAGCAAAATCAATACCAGGAACCTGGAAAGTATATACTAAAGAACATCCAGCTACTCTAAGTGATAGAACAAGACCAATTAATTTTTTTAAAAAAATTACAAGAATTCCTAATGTAAAAATATTAAATACTTATGAAGATATGCATGAGATAATTATTAATGCTAAAGTTGTAATAGTTGTGGTTGGTACAGCTGGTTTAGAGGCTATTTTGAGAGGAAAACCGTCAATTGCTTTTACAAATAATACATGGGATATGATGCAACTCTCCAACATTGTAGAAAGAGTTGAGAATTTACCTTCACTAATTAAAAGAACCATTAGAGAAAATCAAGATTTAACAAATGATGAAAGAAAAAAAAGGCTTGTTTGTTATTTTGACTCTATAATTAACGAGGGTTTTTGGTTGTCGCACCCAGGTGCAGTAACATGGTTAGAAGATACGAATAGTGAAACTGAAAATACAAGTGGAAAAGAGCTTGCAAAAGGATTGGATAAATATTTAAAATCTTTAAAAGAAATCTATGAAAAAAAATAAAATTAAATTTTTAGAAAATTTTTATAGACTAGAAAATAAAAAAATTATTATAACTGGGTGTTCTGGACAACTAGGTAGTTGTCTAGTAGATATTTTTTTAAAATTTGGATGTATAGTTATTGGATTAGATATCAATAAACCAAAAAAAAATTATAAGAGTAATTTTTTTTTCTATCAACTAGATATTTCTGTTTTTAAAGAAAATAATTTAATATTTAATAATATTTTTAAAAAATTTAAAAAAATAGATTGTTTAGTAAACAATGCAGGTGTTGCTGTATTTAAACCTTTTACAAAAAGATCCGAAGAGGAATTAGATTGGGTAACAAATATTAATCTTAAATCTTATTTTTACAGTATAAAAAATTTTTATAAATTTTCTGATAAGAAAATAAATAAAAGTATAATAAATATTTCTTCAATTTATTCTTTAATTAGTCCAGATCCAAGAATTTATTCAAAAAATGATAGAAAAAGTTCCGAAATTTATGGTGCTACAAAAGCTGGTGTAAACCAAATGTCAAGATATTTTGCCATACATCTTTCAGATAAAAATATTAGAGTTAACACTGTAAGTCCTGGGGGAATATATAATTCAAGATCTCCACAGAATAAAAATTTTATTAAAGAATATTCTTATAGAAACCCATTAAAGAGAATGGCTAGAACCGAAGAAATTGCTGGTGCAGTAATTTATTTAGCCTCCAATTCTTCAACATATACAAATGGACATAATCTTGTTGTGGATGGTGGAATGAGTTCTTGGTAATAATGGCAAACAAAAAAATTCAAGTTAGTAGTGGTTATAAATTATGGCTAAAAGCCAAGGAAGTGATACCAGGTGGTAACAGCATATTATCAAAAAGACCGGAAAGATATGGGGGCAAAATATGGCCAACTTATTTTAAAAAAGCAAAAGGATGTAAAATTTGGGATTTAGAAAACAATAAATTTTATGATTTTGCTCAAATGGGAATAGGTGCCTCTATATTAGGCTACAGCAATAATGATCTTAATAAATTTATAAAAAAAAAAATAGATTTAGGAATCTCAACAACTTTAAATTCTTTTGAAGAAGTTGAGTTAGCCAAAAAGTTATTAAAATTGAACCCAGGTTTTAAAGGAGTAAAGTTTGCAAGAAGTGGTGGAGAAGCAATGACAGTAGCCATTAGATTGGCTCGTTCTTTAAATAATAAACGTCAAGAAATTGCTTTTAGTGGTTATCATGGATGGTTCGATTGGTATTTAGCAACAAATTTACAAACAAAAAAAAATTTAAACGAACATCTTCTTCCAGGATTGGATACCATAGGTGTTGATAAAAAGCTCAAAGGATCAATTCACCCATTTAGTTACAATCAAGCTTCTGAATTAGAAAAACTAATTAAGAAAAATAAAAAAATAGGAATAGTTGTTGTCGAGAGTGCCAGGTATGATTATCCAGAAAAAAAATTTGTTCTAAAAATTAACAAATTATGTAAAAAAAATAACATCATTTTAATTTGTGATGAAATCACTTCAGGCTTTAGAATATCAAATACAGGAGCCTATAAAAAAATTGGATTTAATCCAGATATTGTTGTTTATGGAAAAGGCCTCGGTAATGGCTTTCCTATAACTGCAATAATTGGAAAAGAAAATATTATGAATATTGCGACCAAAAGTTTTATTAGTAGTTCAAATTGGAGTGAACGAGTTGGGTTTTGTGCAGCTCTAAAGACAATCGAAATAATTGAACAAAAAAAAGTTTGGAAGCACTTAGATACTATAGGAAAACAGATAAAAAAAGGATGGGTGAAGATATTTAAAAAATATGATCTAGATATTAGTGTAAGTAATTTTTTGCCACTAATAACAATGAAATTAAATTATGGAGATAAAAATAATTTAATTTTAACTTATTATATACAAGAAATGCTAAAAAAAAATTTTTTAGTTTCTTCTAGCATTTATATTTCATATTCTCATTCAAAAATATTAGTTAAAAGATACCTATCAGAGACTGAAAAGATTTTTGGAAAAATATCATATCTTTTAAAATCAAATAAAATTCAAAATGAAGTTAAAACAAATGTCAGAAGTGAGTCATTTAAAAGATTATAAAAAAAAAAATAAAGTTGGGATTATTGTTCAAGCTAGAATGGGATCGCAAAGATTACCAGGTAAAGTTATGAGTAAAATAAAAAATAAGCCAATTTTACATTATATGTTAGAACAAATTAAAAAATCAAAATTGTGTGATAAAGTTATAATTGCAACCTCAATAAAAAAAGAAAATAATATTATTAGAAATTTTTGCAAAAAAAATAAAATAACTTGTTTTTCTGGAAGTGAAAATAATTTGGTGAATAGATATTATTTATCTGCAAAAAAATATAAGATAGATATTATCGTGAGACTTACTGGCGATTGTCCGTTAATTGATCCAGAAATTATTGATTTAAGTATTAAAAAATTTCTGTTAGGCAATTATGATTTTGTCGCCAATACATCTCCTCCTCATAAAAAAACTTTTCCAGATGGTGTCGATGTTGAAGTTTTTTCTTTTAAAACAATTAAGAATGTAAATTTTGAGTGTAAAAATAAAAATGATTTAGAACACGTGACACCTTATATATGGAGAAAAAAAAAAAAATTTAATCTTTATAGACTTGAATTAAAAAATGATTTGTCTAAATATAGATTTACATTAGATTATGAAGAAGATTTCATTTTAATAAAAGAAATATTAATAAATCTTTACAAAAAAAGGAAAAAAATTACGATGAATAATGTTATTGATTATATAAAAAAAAATAAAAACATTTATTTATTAAACTATAAGAGAAACCCATTTTTAAAATGAAAGAAAAAATGAACCCTGATAAAAACCTTGTTAATTCTAAGAGTGGGTACTCTGAAGAAGGTTTTCAAGAAAATCCTGAACAATTAAAAAAAGCATTTGATAGAATATTAAAGTTAAAAAATTCTGATTTATTTTTAAAATTAGAAAAAAGTGAAAATGATATTATAGAAAATTATTTAAGTTCTTACAAAAAAAAAATTGAGAATATAAAATTTACAAATGAGGATTTTTTTTTAAGTGGTCAAGATATTTTAAAAATTTCTAAAATAAATGATGATAATTTATTAAGATTTTTGATTTATAGGTATAAATATTCTGTTTATCCCAAATTATTTAAGGTTGATAATTATCCTCCAAACATACAAATAGAGCCTACTTCCGTTTGCAATTTTAGATGTGTTATGTGTTATCAGGCAGATAAATCTTTTTCAAATAAATCAAATGGTTTTATGGGTCATATGGATATTGATTTGTTTAAAAAGATTATAGATGAAATTGAGGGCAACATTGAGGCTGTGACATTGGCATCCAGAGGGGAGCCAACTCTAAATCCTAAAATTATAGAAATGGTTCAATATTGTAAAAATAAGTTTCTAGGTTTCAAAATTAATACTAATGCCTCACTGCTTAACGAAAACTTAATTAAAAACTTGTTAGATGCAAATTTTGCTGAAATTGTTTTTTCTGCAGATGCAGCTGATAAAGAAACGTATGAAAAAATAAGAATTAATGGAAAATATGAGAAAGTTTTCAAAAATTTAGAATTATTTAGTCAAATAAAAAAAAGTGATTTTCCAAACTCAAACACTCTAACAAAAATTAGTGGAGTAAAGATTAAAGAGTCACAAAATGTTGAGGAGATGAAAACAAAAGTTGGCAAATATGTGGATGTTGTTCAGCTTGTTGATTATACTCCATGGGAAAGTTCATACGATAATCCAGTTGGTTATACAAATGAACCATGTCACCAACTTTGGCATAGAATGTTTGTGTGGCAAGATGGTAAAGCAAATCCTTGCGATTACGATTACAAGTCTAAACTTTCTAAATGGAATGTTAAAGATAATACAATTTCTGAGATATGGAATTCCGATGAATACAACAATTATAGATCTATGCATATTAACAATATGAGAAAAGATTTATATCCATGTGACAGATGTACTTTTGGAAATGCTTAAAAAATCTATTGGTATTATTGGGTACAGAAACCATAGTAAAAAATTATTACAAATATTAAATAAAGATTCACAAATAAAAAAAATATTAGTTTATTGCTATAAAGATGAAATTTTTCTAAAGTTAAAAGAAGAAAAGCAAACAAACAAAAAGATCCTATACACTAATAAATTAAGTGATTTAAAAAATTTATGTCATTCAATAATAATTTCATCACCATCAGACACTCATTTTAAATATTTAAAGTATTTTGTAAAATTTGATAAATATATTTTTTGTGAAAAACCAGGATGTATTAATATAGCTCAATTAAAATTCATTTCTAAATTACCAAAAAAGATTAAATCAAAAATTTATTTTAATTATAATTTATTACATTCTAATTTTTACCAATTTATTAAAAATATGAAAAATTCAAAAAAAAATATGATAAATATGTCTTACCACTCTTCAACAGGAATAGCATTTCTTAAAAAGTTTAAAAACAATTGGAGGTTTACATCAAAAGAAATTTTGCAAAGAATTACAGGTAATTGGGGGGTACATTCTACTAACTTAGCAATAAATATTTTTGGTAAATTAGAAAATAGTCTCATCTCAGAAACTAATATATCTTCAAAAAGAAAAATTGATACTTGCTCAATAACATTAAAATTTAAAAATAATAAAACTGCAAATATTTTTTTATCTTATGCAGCTCCTATGAGTGATGAAATGACCTTTTTTTTTAAAAATAAAATTTTGAAGTATAAAGAGGGTAATGTATCAGAGTTTTCTCCAAGAAATTTCTTTGATAAAAAAGGGTTATTCAAAAAACCGCCAAAAAAAAATTTAAATAAATTAAAAGGTGATATGTCAAATAAATCACTTGAAAAGTCAGTTAAATATTTTGTTGGAATATCTCTTAAAAACGGAGTTTTTCCTCTTTATTTATTTAATAACGCTATGGAGACAGTTAAAGTCTTTTTAAATTTTGATTCTCAAATAAAATGAGTTATATAAAATTACACTAAATATGAAATCTTGCTCTAATTGTCTTTTACCAGAAACTCATGAAACAATTGAATATGATGAACACGGTGCATGTAATATTTGTAGTCAACACAAATTTAAGAATGAAAAAATTAATTGGGAAAATAAAGATAAAGAATTTTATAAAATTTTAGATCAATATAAATCAAAACATCCCTATGATTGTATAGTTCCTTTTTCAGGAGGTAAGGATAGTGTATTTACACTTTATAAACTAGCACATGAAATGAAGTTGAAGTGTTTAGTGGTTAGTTTTGATCATACATTTTTTAGACCTAAGCTAATTGAAAATAGAATTAAAATATTTAAGCAGTTGGGGGTTGACGTGATCACGTTCACTCCTAATTGGAAAATTGTTCAAAAACTTATGTTAGAAACATTTTTAAGAAAAGGAGATTTTTGCTGGCATTGTCATTCAGGAATTTTTGCATACCCTATGCAGGTTGCTATTAAAGAAAAGGTTCCATTAGTAATCTGGGGTGAACCTCAAGCTGAATATACAGCTTATTATTCTTACGAAGATACTTTAAATCAAAATGAAGAGGTGGATGAAGAAAGGTTTAATAAATTTGTAAATCTTGGAATTTCAGCAGATGATATGTATTATATGTTAAATGATAAAAATCTTGATAAAAGAGATTTGGCCCCATATGTCTATCCAAGCTCAGATGAATTAAAAAAATTAAATTTTAGATCAATTTGCCTGGGTAGTTATTTTCCATGGGATGTAAAAAAACAAGTTGATTTAATAAAAGACAAGCTTGGTTGGGAAGAAGATCTAAATGCAGGAATACCACCTGAATATGCTTATGAAAAAGTAGAATGTCAAATGCAAGGAATAAGGGATTATATTAAATATATTAAAAGAGGCTCTGGAAGAACAGCTCATTTATCAGCTATAGATTTAAGGAATGGCAGAATAAGTAAGGATCAAGCAAAAAAAAATATAGATAAATATGATGGAAAAAAACCAGCAAATCTTGACTTATTTTTGAAATCTGTGGGACTAACTGAAGAAGAATTTAATAATGTTGTAAAATCTCATGCAGTTTTTCCCGCAGATATAGATCCAAAAAATTTAGAGAAAGGCAAGCCGCTACCTGATAGCAATTATTGGGACAAATCGGCTCCTATGGAAAGATCTTACACAAAAAATAAGTTACATAATTTTAATTTTAAGAAATAAAATATTAATTTTATAACTATTTTATATTTTGCAAAACAAACTAGGCATTAACTATAAATAATAATTAATTTAGATTTTAACTTTGAAATGATAAAATATTATATACATATAAAAATATACAATGATAAATAAATGAAAATTACATTTTTAGGAACAAATGGATGGTATAATTATGATAATCACGAAACATCATGTGTGCTTGTTGAGGCAAAAAATTTTAATTTAATACTTGATTTAGGAAGTGGTATAAAAAATTTAAACAATATTAAACTTAAAGAAAAAAAAACGTATTTGTTTCTAAGTCATTTACATTTAGATCACATTATTGGAATACATTATTTAAGTTCGATAAAGCAACTTAAAAATTTTAAAATTATAGTTAATCAAAAATATCTTAAATCCTTTAAAAATATATTTAATAAACCTTATACCTTAAAACATTCAAAGTATAAAAATAAAATTAAAATAATATCTTTTAATGATGAGTCCAAACCTAAAATTCCATTTGAGTTCATTTCAAAAAAACTTAATCACTCAGATCCTTCTTATGGATATAAATTTTTTTTAGATAATAAAATAATTAGCTATTGTACTGACACAAAATATTGTGAAAATATATTTAAACTATCTAAAAAATCAGATTTATTAATATTAGAATGCAATCAGATGAATAAAAAAGATAACTTTCATTTAAGTTATCAAGAGATAAAAAAAAATATAAATAGATTTAACGCAAAAAAAATAGCATTAACTCATTTTGGACCTGAAGATTTTTCTAATGTAAAAGATAGGTTCTTAAAATTAAAGAAAAAAATTAATTTACATAAAAATATTAAATTTTTAATCACAAAAGATATGTATTGTGTAAAAGTATGACAACTGAAAATTATTATGTTTTAGCATTCGATATCGATGATACAAAAAAAATTGTTAAAAAATTAAAAGATAAAAAAAAAAAAATTTTAGCTTTAACACCTAATGCATTTGAAATTTTAAAAAGCAATAAGTTTGAAAATATTATTACTCCACACGAAATAAGTAAAAATTTACATCAAAATCTTGCAGAGGAAAATATAAGATTTAGAGATCAGTTAAATTATATTTTAAAAAAAAATAAAAATGTTATTTTTTCAGATGAAAGTTTTCAAAATATAATTATTCAGTGTTTTTCTACTTTAAATTTTTTTTCAATAACTTTAAAAAAGAATAGTTTTTATTATTTGTTTTTAGACAATAAATTTGAATTAAATTCAAAAAATCAAACATATCATAAGTTAATAGATTTAATTATACTCAAGAAGTATGGCATTTTTAAAATAAACAAAAATAATAGTAAAAAATTTTTCTATTTGAAAAAAATAATTAATGATTTTTTATTTTTCTTTATAAAAAAAAAAAAAATTATTTTTAATTTTTTAGGAAATAAAAAAAAATTATCATATTCAAAAAAATCATTAGAAATCACATTTGGGTCGTTATCTAACTCTTATATAGCAAATTTTTATTTGATAGGTAAAAGTTTTTTTCAATTTTTTGTTAATGATAATATCAAAATAATTTTTCCTGAAGTAAGTCGTAAAAAAAATTTTAAGTTAAAAGAGGATTTGGAGAGTTTTTTAAGCCTTTTGAACTTTGAAGTTATAGGTAATAAAAATGGAAAATTAATTAATTTTTTATATGAAAATATTTTATATGAATGGGAAATTAAAAATTTTTTAGAAAAAAGATTTAAAAATTTAGATTTAAAATATTTATTTGCTGACCATTTAACATGGATGGATCCATTTTGTGTTGCTAGTTTTTTGAATGATAAAAAATTACCGGTTTTTTTATCTTCTCATGGTATGATTGATCTTAACGAAAACAAATATGAAAAAAATGAATTAGTGTCTCTAGCTACTGGCCTTTGTTTTAGTAAATATGCCTCAACAGTAATTGCTCAAACACCTATGGCGAATCAAGTTTCAAATAAATTTTTGGATAAATACAATTATAATATTATTAAAACTCATCCTATAGCATATAATGGATTTAGATCTAAAAAAAATTCTAAAAAGAAAACCGTTAATATTTTATTCGCTGGAACTTATAAAGTATTTTTATCGCGTCCTTATATTTATCAAGACTCATTCGAATTTTATCAAATGATAAAAAAACTAATTTTAGTTTTTAGAAATTTAAAAAACGTAAATTTAGTTTTAAATATAAGAACAAATGATGAAATTGATAATTTTTTTCTTAAAAGATTAGTTCAAAAGGATTTAAATATTAATTTTTTTTTTAATGCTAATATTGAAAAGTTAATGCAAGAGTCAGATTTATTAATAACAAATTTTTCGACATTGATAGATGAATATTCTTACTTAAATAAGCCTGTAATAATTTTAAGAGATTTCCTCAGATATGAATCATATAAAGATCTTTATTTAGGTGAAATAAAAAATGAACTTTTAAACCCAATCTATTATCTAACATATGAAGAATTACATAGTGAAATTATAGATATTTTGGAAAAAATTAAAAAAGATGTTAAGGTAAATAAACCAAGACATATTTGGTCTATAGAAGAAGCATTTGATAATCAGACATTATTAAAAATAATCAATGAATAATAAGGATAAAAAAGTTAAGGAATTTAATAAATTTATTGATAGAAAAAAAATTATATCAATTACCAAAACAAAATACAAAATACCAAAAAAGTAATATTATAAATATAAAATTGTATAATGAATATAATCAAAACCAAAATTAAAGATTGTTATTTAATAAAAATAGATAAATTCAGTGATAACAGAGGTTTTTTTTCAAGAGCTTTTTGCAAAAAAAATTTTGGTAAAAAAAAAATTTTAAGTAATATTAAACAAATTAATTTTTCCTTTTCTAAAAAAAAAGGAACAATTAGAGGTCTCCATTTTCAAAAAAAGCCTTTTCAAGAAATGAAAATTATTTATTGTTTAAAAGGTGAAATTTATGATGTCATAGTTGATTTGAGAAAAAAATCAAAAACTTATAAAAAGTATTTAGGTTTTAAAATCTCCGAAGATAACAGAAATGGAATTATTGTTCCTGAAGGGTGTGCTCATGGTTTTCAAACATTAAAAGCTAATTCAGAAGTAATTTATTTTACTACTGAATATTATAACAAATCAAAAGAAGCAGGTTTAAATTTTTTAGATCCTTCAATAAAAATTAAATGGCCCTTAAAAGTAAGTGAAATTAGCGAAAAAGATCTTTATTTGTCAAATTTATAAAATGAAAAAAAAAATATTAATAATAGGTGGGTCAGGCTTTATAGGTTCAAAATTAATAGATTTTTATTTAAAAAAAAAGTTTAATGTTTTTTCAATTTCTTTAACCCTAAAAAAAAACAAAAATATTCCAAATTTAAAAAACTTTTATTTTGATATTTCTAATAAAAAAAAATGCACTAATTTTTTTAATAAATATAGTTTTCATTATATTATAAATTTAGCTGGATATGTTGATCATAGAAGTTTTTACACAAAAAATAATAATATAATAGAATCTCACTTATTAGGTACTCTCAATACTGTTCTCAATGTTAACAAATCAGTTTTAATAAAATACTTGTATATTGGATCTAGTGATGAATATGGTTCAAATACATCACCACAAAATGAAATATTTAGAGAAATGCCAAGTTCAACATATTCGTTTGCAAAAACATCATCTACTCATTTTTTACAAATGATTTCAAGAGCAGAAAATTTTCCCTCATCAATTGTTAGAATATTTCTAACATATGGTCCAGGTCAAAAAGAAAATAGATTTATTCCACAAATAATAAAGGGCTGTTTAGAAAATTCTAAATTCAAAACCTCATCTGGAAAACAATTAAGAGATTTTTGCTATATAGATGATGTTGTGAGAGCAATAAATATGGTTTTAATATCAAAAAAAAGTTTTGGTAAAATTTATAATATTGGGTCAAACAAACCTATACAAATTAAAAAAGTTGTTAAAATGATAAGATCAATAATTGGAAAAGGTGTTCCTGTATATGGATCTTTTACGCTAAGAAAAAATGAAAATATTAAATTATTTCCAAGTATAAGTAAAATTACTAAGGAAATAGGCTGGAAACCAAGGTTAACACTCTATGAAGGATTGATTAAAACAATCAATTATTTACAAAAAACTAGATGACAGTTTTAGATTTGAGTTTTGATGCGGATTTATCAGTAAGTCATTCTAAAACTTTTAATGCTTTAGCTAGATCAAAAATTAAAAATTTTAATAAAATTATAGGAAAATTGTATTCTAATGTAACGAATGAAAATTTTTTACTTTGGGTTATATCCAATACAAGTTCCAGGAACCCCTATTCAAGTAAAATTTTTTATTATTATTTAAGTTATTTTTTTTTAAAAAAAATCTTAAAATATAATAAATTAAAAACAGTTATTGTAGACTCAGTAATTCAGAAAAAAATTTATCAAAATATAATTAAAAAAAATAATAAGAATATTAAGATTATTCTAAAAGAAAAAAAATCTGCAAATACCAAAATCAGATTTCTTAAATTTTTTTTAAGATTTCTATTAATTAAAACTTCTAAATTTTTTGGAAAAAAAAAAATTATTTCAAAAGAACTATCTTTAATTATGACATATGTCTTAGATGGATATATTTTAAAAAGTAGATATTTTCCTTATTTGTATGAAAGTATTAAAAAAAAAAAAAATATTTTTTTTGTACCAAATATTGCAATTTTTAAATTTTCAGCTTTTATTAAAAATTTAATATTATTAAGAAATGAAAAAAACTACATTTTGAAAGAAGATTATATTTCTTACCCAGATTTATTTTCTATCTTTAAGATTAATCTCAAAATTAAAAAAATTTTTAAAAAAAAATATTTTATTAATGATTTTTTATTATCAGATCTAGTTGTCGAAGAATTATTAAGTCAAAAAAATACTTATGCTTATTTAGAGTCTTATATGAACTTCTTGTTTATAAAAAATTTAAAGACCATGGGAATTGATATCAAAACATCAATAGTATGGTTTGAGAATCAGTCATTTGAAAGATCATGGTCTTATGCATTAAACAAGTATCATAAAAGTACAAAAAATATTGGCTATATGGGGATTGTTCCAGCCGATATGTATATTAGTCAAGATCACACATTACCTGAAGATAGAAAATTTCATACAATACCTAAAACTGTTTTAACTGTTGGAAATTATTTTAAAAACAATATAAAAAAATATGACTCAAATCTTATAACAAAAACTGTATCTGCTTTAAATTTTCAGCATTTGTTCAAAAAACAAAAAACTAATAAAAAAAAACAAATTTTAGTCGCTTTACCAATATTGAAAAATGATTCTGATAATATTTTAAAAATTTGTAAAGATTTAATGGATAAGGAATTTTTTTTTAATTTTAAATTAATTGTAAGACCACACCCAACATCTAATCCTTTACATACTGAACAAAAACTTAAAAAATTAGATTTAAAGGGTTCTCAAATTGATTATAATCAATATTTCTTTGATAGTTTGAGGCAGTCTAGTTTTTTCTTTGGGGGCATGTCGTCTACATGTTTGGAGGCAATAATGTTAAACGTTCCAACAATTATTTTTAAAAGCAATGATTATTTGAATAGTTCATGCGTACCCAAGTTAATTAGTGATAAGTGTTATTTATATTCTAATGATTATAAGGAAATAAGTAAATTTATAATAGAAGAAAAAAATAAAAAAAAAATATTATCAAATAAAATTAGGAATAATTGTTTTAAAATTGTATCAAATAATTTAATGAATGAATTTAATTTATGAATTTTTCTAATTTTAAAAATAAAACAGTTTTAATTACAGGTCATACTGGATTCAAAGGTTTATGGTTAACAATGACACTTTTAAGCTTAGGATCTAAAATCGTAGGCATATCTTTAAAACCAAATTCATATCAAAAAAAAGTATTAAAAAAAATAACAAGTAAAAAAATTAAAAATTATTTTTTTGATATTTATGATTATGTAAAACTTAAAAAGATATTAATAAATAATCAACCTGACTACATATTTCACCTAGCAGCACAACCAATTGTAAGCAAGTCTTATAAGAATCCCTTATTAACATGGAAAACAAACGTTATTGGTACAGGTAATTTGTTAGAATCGCTTAGGTTTTTAAAAAAAAAGTGTGCCATTATTATTGTAACAAGTGACAAGTGTTATGCTGTAAATAACAAAAAAAAGATAACCTTCTTAAAGGAAACAGATACATTAGGTGGGAATGATCCTTATAGCGCATCTAAGGCTTCAACTGAAATAATATATAAATCTTATTATTATTCTTATTTAAGAAAAAAAAAAAATATATCAATAACATCTGTAAGAGCTGGTAATATAATTGGCGGAGGAGATTGGTCTGAAAATAGAATTATTCCAGATTGTGTAAAACATTGGGTTAAAAAGAAAAAATTGCATGTTAGAAATCCCGATTATATCCGTCCTTGGCAACATGTTCTTGATGCAATAAATGGTTATTTGTTACTTGCAAAAAAAATTTCAAAAACAAAAAAATTTAATGGAGACTCTTTTAATTTCGGTCCTGAAAAAAATTCTATCAAAACAGTAAAACAACTTTGTGAGATATTTCAATTGTATTGGTTTGGTCCAAGTGAAATATATTTTAAAAATAAAAAGCAATTTTCAGAGACAAAGACACTTGCTCTCAGTATAATAAAAGCTAAGAAACTTTTAGGCTGGTATCCACTTATGAATTTGAATAAAAGTTTAAATCTTACGGCAGAGTGGTATCAAAAATATTACAAGAGTGTTGATGTTGTAGATATTTATTTTGATCAAATAAAATATTTTAAAAATTTATGGAAAATAAAAAAATAGAATTAAGTAAAATCAAAGTAGTAATTTTAGCTGGAGGTCTTGGTACTAGATTATCAGAATATACAAAACTTATACCTAAACCTATGATAAATGTGTGTAAAAAACCAATTCTTTTTCATATAATAGAACATTATCAAAAATTTGGCTTCAGAAATTTCATTATAGCAACAGGTTACAAATCAGATTACATAATAAATTATTTTAAAAACAAAAAATCTTTTGAAGAAATAAAAAAAAAATCAAAAAAAAATCAAAAAGATAAACATTTTACTCAGATAAAAAAATCATCAAATTTTAGTATCGTTGACACAGGACTAAATACTATGACCGGAGGTAGAATTAAAAGATTAAAAAAATATTTATCATCTGAAGATAATTTTTGCTTAACATACGGCGATGGTGTGTCCGATGTTAATCTAAAAAAAGTGGTAAATCTTCATATAAAAAGAAATAAAATTGTAACGGTGACAGCTGTTAGGCCACCTTCAAGATTTGGGGCATTAAAGATAAAAAGAAATGATGTAGAACAATTTCAGGAAAAAACGAATTTTTTTGATAGTTGGATAAATGGTGGTTTTTTTATTTTTAAAACAAGTCTCTTAAAATTTATAAAAGGAGATTCGACCTATCTAGAGAAAGAACCTTTACAAAAAATTTCTAGAATTAAACAAATGGCTGCTTATAAACATTATGGATTTTGGCATTGTATGGATACTTTAAGAGATAAAGAAAATCTTGAAAAATTTTTAAAATCTAAAAATGCAAAATAATTTAGTAAGCATTGTTATGAATTGTCATAATGGTGAAAAATATCTTTCTGAAGCTATTGAGTCAGTTGTTAAACAATCTTATACTAATTGGGAACTTATTTTTTGGGACAATCATTCAACAGATAAAAGTTCAATTATTTTAAAAAACTATAATGATTCTAGAATAAAATATTTCAAATCTACAAATTTTACAAATTTAGGTGAAGCTAGACAGTTAGCTTTTGAGAAATGTAATGGTGAATATGTGGCATTTTTAGATACAGATGATATTTGGTATAATGAAAAACTTGAAAAACAACTTAGATATTTTGAAAATGAGGTTGGAATTGTTACATGTAATACAAATTTTTTTAATGAAAAAATAAAAGAACCACTTTATCAAAACAAAATTCAAGAGGGGTATGTTTTTAAAAATTTGTTAAAAAATTACAATCTGTCGTTAGAGACTTTGATAATAAAAAAAAAAATTGTCAAAGATGCAAAAATATCTTTCGATAAAAATTTAAGCTATATTTCAGACTTTGATTTTTTTTTAAGACTCTCCAAAATCAGTAAACTTAAATATGTTCCAGAAATATTATCTGGATGGAGGGTTCATCAAGAAAGTGAAAGCTGGAAAAAACCGAATAAATTTAATGAGGAAAAGAAAATATTTATAAAAAAAATAGAAAATTTTTATCCAAAGTTAATTGAGAATTGTAAAGATTTATGGATTAACTTTAAAATCCAAACCTTAAAGAAAAATGTAGTTTATCTTATTATTAATAATCAACCAAAAGAAGCAAGAATAGAAATTGAAAAAAATTTCATATTTAATTATCAGATTTTAATAATTTACTTTTTATCATATTTTTATTTATCCAGAAATCTATTTATATTTATTCTCAACAAAAGAAAAAAAGTCAAACCAAGTTAAGTATGCATAGTTATTATTTTTCACACGGAAGAACAGCACTTCTTAATGGTATAAAACTTTATAAATTTTCAAAAAAAGATACAGTTTTGATCCCAGATTATTTGTGTGAAATAGTAGAGCTGACATTAAAGTCATTAAATTTAAATATTATAAAATATAAAATAAATGACAATTTTTCTACCAATATTAAATCTCTCAAATCAAAATTAAAATTTAAAAATATAAAAGCAATAATAGTTGTTAACTACTTTGGTTTTCCTCAAGAAATAGATTTAATAAAAAAGCTATGTAAAAAAAGTCAAATTAAAATTATTGAGGATAATTCTCATGGTCATGGAGGCTCAATAAATAATAAATTATTGGGTACGCGTGGAGATTTTGGCTTTTCTTCTCCTCGTAAAGTATTAAGAGTGCTTTCTGGTGGAACCCTTTATTTAAAAAAAAAAAAAGACTTTAAAATTGCAAATTATAAACACAATATTAAGAGTATTTTGGTAGCTCTAATAAATAAGAATTTCTTATTAAAAATATTTATTAAAAAAAATTTAATTTTAAAAAAAGACTATTCAAATCCATATATGAAATCTGATAATAAAATTTACAATATGAGTATAGATAGTTTTTCATTAAGCAAGATTAATAAATTAAATATAAAAAACGAAAAATCTAGGAGATTTACCAATTATATGATCTGGAAAAAATTTTTAAAAAAAAATAATATCAAACCTATTTTTAAAAAAGTTGATAAAAATTTAATGATATGGTGTTTACCATTTTATGTAAAAAGTTCTAGCGAAGCAAAAAAATGGTTTTTATGGGGTAATAAAAATGGAATCACAATTTTTTCATGGCCAGATCTTAGTATCGATAATATTAAAAAAAATACCATATGTTTCAGAAGGTGGAAAAAATTAGTTTGTCTCCCTTTGGATGTCCCTAATAATTTTCTAAAAAAAGTATGCAATTAAAAATAATATCATCACTTTCTAATGAATTTATAACTGAAATTTATAATAGAAATGATGAATATATTATTGAACCTTTTTTAGATCCTGAATGGATAAATATTTGGTGGAAAAATATCGGTGTTAAAGAATATGATGAAATTAAATATTTCGTTTTTTTTAAAAATGATAAACCTAAGTTGATATTACCACTAGTAACAAGAAAACTTATGTATTTGAAGATTGTTGAAATTGCTGGGGGAAAAGTTTCAGATTATCTATCCCCAATTTTTGATAAAAAATATAAATTTAGCGAACATGATCTAAATTTTATTAAAAATGAAATATTTAAATATTATAACAATTATGATTTATTTTTTTTTAGAAAACAAAAAAAATATAAAGATTTAAGTAATCCATTACTTTTTCTAGACAAACCAATTTTAGGCCTTCACAATTGTTATTCTATTAGATTTGATAAATTTTCTATAAACAAAAAAATAAAAAAAATTTTTAATGATAATAGAAGACAAATAAAAAAATTAGGTAACATTGGTGAAGTAAAATTTATAAATACTTTTAATTATGATGAGCAAAAAAATATTTTAGATTCTATGATTAAACAGAAAGAAGAACGTTATAATCAGACAAATGTATGGAACATGTTTAAATTTGATTACTATAAAAATTTTTACTATGATTTAATCAAATCTAATTTTAATTTTTTAAAATTACATATTTCTGCAATCAAAGTAGACAACAATTATATTTCAACTCATTTTGGTTTTTTTGACGATAAAACATATTATTATTTAATGCCAAGCTTTGATAATAAGAATTTTGGAACTTTTTCAGGGGGAAATATTCTTCTTGAAAACTTAATTGATTATGCAAAATCAAAAAACATCTATGTATTTGATTTTACCATTGGGAATGAAAATTATAAAAAAAAATGGACAAATGAGTCACGTGAATTATTTGAAGTTATTTTATCCAACTCTTTTTTTGGAAAATTAGCTAAAATTGGAGTAGTAGTAATTTTTTTTTTAAAAAGAATTAATACGATAGATAAATTGTACAAAAAAATTTATAAGTTTTTAAATAAATGAATTTACAAAATTATTTAAAAATAGCCAGCATTGTAAAATCATTAGTACTTCCATTGGGTTATTATTTTCCTTTAAATAAAATTTTCTCTAATAATCGTAATTATGCTGTACTTTGTTATCATAGAATTTCTAAAGACAATAAATTTTTAAATAAAAAAAATCCTTTATCGGGTCTGGAAGTTCACCAAAGTATTTTCGAACAGCAAATTAAATTTTTAAAAAAAAACTTTAAAATACTCTCTTTAAATGAATTAAAAAAACATATTAAAGAACAAAATGATGATTTTGCAATATCAATCACTTTCGATGATGGATATTTAGACAATATTAATTTGGCCCTCCCTATTTTAGAAAAACATAATATTCCAGCAACAATATTCGTAATTACTAGATTCTTAAAAAATGATGATTTTATGTGGTGGTATTTTTTATGGGAAAATTTAAATAATCAAAAATTTATTATCATTAACTCACAAAAAATATACTTAAGAAATGAGATGGATATAATTAATTGGTATGGGATTATATCTAAGGAAGTCATTAATCTAAATTACAAGGAGCAAAAGAATTATTTAGATAAAGTTTTTGGTAATCAATTAAATTTTGACTATAAAGATTTAATATTTGATTTTAACCAACTCGTTGATTTGAGCAAAAACAATCTTATTGAAATTGGAAGTCATACTTTAACGCATCCAAAATTGACAAGCTTAAGTGATGCAGAAATATATAATGAGCTAAGTGTTTCAAAAAAAATAATAGAAGAAAAAATTAAAAAAAAAGTAAATTTTTTAGCCTATCCTTATGGCAGCAAAGATGAGGTTAATAATAAAATTATAAAAATTGCACAACAAGTTGGCTATCAAATGGCTTTTTCAACAAAAAGATCATTTGAGCAAACAGATAATTTTTTTGATATTCCTAGAATCAATATTGACAATAATGTTGAAAAAAAAAGATTAACTTCAAAAATTAATGGATTTGAAGACTTTTTATACAATTTTAAAAAAATATTTGTTTAAAAATTATTTTTTTTTTGAAGTTCGTTATAGTTTAGTGGAAAATTTTTAATAATATATTTTAACCAAACATAAACAAAATATATTGCAATCTTAGGTTTATAATAATATTTAGCTAACAACTTAATTAAATTTTTTTCAAAAAAACCTAACCTTTTTAAGAGTGGTTCTTCAATTGTTCTGTTAAATTTACAAAAAAACCATGCTTTATCTCTAATTAAATTAATACTCTCAGCATTATTTTTCATCATCTTTAAATATTTTGTCCAACCCAAATGTATACATTCTAATTTTTTTCCGGTTCTACAAGAATAGTAGTAAGGTTTTATTAGACTAGTATGTCCTAATTGCATTTTAAATTGATTGGTAATGAATAAATTTTTTCTATACATTGCAGCAGTTGTATCTGTTGGTGCAACTATATTATTTCCAATTTTATAGCTGTTTTTATATCTTTTTTCTCTTTCTAAAATTTTATTTAATGATTTATTTTTTTTTAAAAGATTAGTATTTAATGAAATACCTAATTTACCAATAATAGGATACTCATCTAGTTGCTCATGCATGTATCTAAGCCAGCATTTACCATTTTTTGTTTTTTTAAATATTATATCACAGTCAGATAAAATAATTCTTTCCCAAGAATATTTGATTGAATTTATTCCAAGATTAAAACCGTAAACCCAGTTGTCTTTCTGATTAAAGATTACCTTAAATTTATTACAAAATTTTTTTTGTAAGATTTCAATATTTTTTTTGTTTGATTTATTATCTACTATAATAATTTCAAACTTTGATTTTGTATTTGCTTGAATAGAATTTATACATTTCTGCAAAAAATTTATCTCATTATGATGTAATAGAATTATTGGAGTCATTATTTAGAAATTTTTTATACCAAATTATAGTTTTGTCCAATCCTTTATCAAAATTAGTTTTTGGTTTCCATTTAAAAAATTTATACAATTTATCAAAATTCATTAATTGATTTTTAATTTCACCTTCTGTCTTCCTTTTTGGTAGTTTTAATAATATTTTATTCAAATCTTTTTTATTTTTATTTTTTAAAAAAATTTTTTTAATTATATCTTCGACCTTAAATTTTTCATTTGTTCCAGCGTTGAATATATGCCCTGATAATTTTTTATTTTGAGTTAATTCCCTAGCTAAAATCTCATATATTTCAGCTACATCCTCAACATATAAAAAATCCCTGGTATCTTTACCATTTCCTCTTGGTTCAAAACTTGAATATTTTAATGAACTTCTTATACAGTCAGGTATTAAGGCTGAGAAATTCATTTGACCTGGTCCGAAAATATTTGCAAAACGGGTAATTATAATTGGCAAAGGATTTCTAGGATTTGAAACATAACTTTTTGAGATCATGTCGGCGCAAGCTTTTGATGTATCATAAAAGAATTTTGGATTTAGTGAATAATTTTCTTTATATGGTAGTTTAGAATTCGGGTATTCTCCATATGATTTATCTGATGATGCTACAATTATTGATTTTATTTTCGAGGCGCTAGTTCTTGCAGCTTCAAGAATAGAATATGTTCCTCTAATATTGCTCTCAAAAGTTGACAAAGGATATTTCATTGCTACACCAACTTCAACTTGGGCTGCTAGATGAAAAATATGATTAATGTTTTCTTCATTAATTATTCTTTTTAATAATTTTATATCAGTTACGTCTCCAGTAAATAGTTTAACTTTAGTATCTAATTTTTCATAAAATAATAATGTTTTTTTATCAATCTTTCTTATTAATCCATAAACTTTAGCGTTATTTTTTAAAAGGTTCTTTGTTAAATTAGAGCCAATAAACCCATTAATACCTGTGATTAAAACAGGTTTATTATTCCAAAATTTTTTTATTTTATTCATGAAAAATTCTTAATACTTTTTTTAGCCTCATCAAGTTCACTTAAAGTATTTACAGTAATATGTAAATCACTATGTTTAAAATAAACAACATTCTTTTTTTTAATTTCTTTTTGTAAAAATTTTACAAAGTCATTAGATCTTTTAAGACTATTGATCATTATCTTTGGCATATAAATATATCCAATATTTATCCATAAATTAAGTTTTGGTTTTTCTTGAAAATTGTTAACTATGTTTTTTTTTCCCAAACTAATAATACCAAATTTTATTTCAGGACGGTAAACTGTTAAAATAATCTTATTTCTATTTTTCTTTAAAAAATCAAAATATTTTTTTATATTGATATTTGCCAAAGTATCTCCATAGCAAATAATTGTATCTAAACTTTTGATTTTATAAACATCTTTCAATCGATCTATTATACTTGCATTTCCAGAGTCAATTACACTGTAATCAATCTCAAAAATTTTGTTATTAAGATAATTTTTAATCTGTTTAGATTTATATCCAGTAGTGAAAATAAATTTTTGTAATTTTTTTTTTTTAAAAAACTCTACTAAATGTTGTAAAATTGTTTTATTGCCAATTTTTGTTAACGATTTGTGAGTTTTATTTGTAAGTGGCTTTAATCTTTCTCCTCTACCGCCACATAATACCAAAATTGTTGGATTAATTTCCATTAATATTATAAATAATTATTTTGTTCATACTATTAAATTTGAAGTCAAATGAGTCAAACTGTTCTATATTTTATTTTGTTGGTTTTTGCATCATTTTTTTTATTAAAAATGACAAATATATTTCTTAGATATAATAAATTATCATCCAAGCCTACTAAGAGAGGGTTACATAAAAATCCAACCACTACATCGGGAGGTGTTTTTTTTATATTTTATGTAGCTATGTTGCTTTTCTTTTTTGAAGAAACATTGTTAGGACAAAATTTAATTAAAATTTCTATATTATTATTATTCACTTTAATATTTGGTATTTTTGATGATAAAAATAATTTAAGTCGAAGATTCAAATTAACTGCTCAGATTGTTTTATCTTTGATATTTATATATTTTTTTAATTTTAAATTATTAGAAATAATTTTACCAGGAATTAATATTGATCACATTTATATTGCATTAAATATTTTATTTATAATAGGATTTATAAATTTTATTAATTTTATAGATGGTAGTGATGGAAACTTAATATTATTTGTAATTTTTATTTTTATATGTCTTATTTCAAAATTACAAATTACTCTTTCAATAGATAATTATATTTATTTAATTTATTTTTTCCCGTTTCTTATTATTTTTTATTTTTTTAATATAAATAAAAAAATTTTTTTAGGGGAAAGTGGAAGTTTTTTTCTTAGCGCTTTTTTAATTTTGAATCTAAATTATTATGTTCTGAAAGATCTTGTTATCATAAGTGATATTTTGATAATTTCATCTTACTTTATTGTTGATATGATAATTACTTTCATATTAAGAATATATCATTATGGAAAAGATTCTTTTACAGCACATAGAGATCATGCCTATCAGAATTTTTGTTATTTAAAAAAAAATCACAAAAAATTAAATTTATATATGTTAATATATAATTTTTTATATGTATTCCCCTTGTATATTATGTACGTAAATAAATTAATTTCACCTTCATTAACTTTGATATTTTGTCTTATGCCATCAATTTATTTTGTTTTAAAATATTCTCCATTAGTTAAAAAATAATGATAAATGATAAATGATAAATGATAAATGATATAGATACAAAATACAGATTTAATACTAATAGTCTTTATTTTTATTTTTTAATATTTTTTTTTTCTTTCCTTTTATTTAGAATTATATTGCCATTAGGTGATGAAGCTGATTATTTTCATCGTTTTCAATATTACATATTTAATTTTGAAGATTTTCTTTATTATTCTTATGACTTTAACAAAGCAACTACCTGTAATAAAAATTTTTTAAAGGGTGAATTGTTCGATATTTACCTAACAATAGCTCCCTTTTTTTGTAGTAATAGTTTCGAGCAATTCTTTGAAAGGGGTTTGATTGGTTTATATATAAATTTACCTTATTTTATTTTAATTTATATTTTATTTAAAAGTAAAAAATTGTTAAAATTTTTAAATATAGAAAAAGAGTTTAATGACTTAAACATGCATATTTTTTTCTGTAGTATTACTTATCCAACTATAATTTATTATTTGAGTACAAGATCTAATGAGATCTTTTTGTATTACTTTGTATTGTTATTCTTTTTTACATGGAGAAATTATGTATTATCCTATTTGATATGTTGTATTACATTCTTATTAGATACAGGAAACGGAATAGTATTTTTTGCATTTATAAGTTTTTTTTATTTTTTTAGAATTTTAAATTCATATTTAAAATTAAAAGTCATTTTATTTAGTATAATCTTTATATCCATATTATTAATTCTTTTTCATGATTATTTTAGGATTATTATGTCATATATTTTTTTAAAAACTGACATCACCATTTTTGAAAACATTGCTAATGAGGTTATGAATAAAGAAAAAAACTATAAAGTTCCAAATTTTGTAAAATTGATAATAACATATTTATCATTTATTTTTCTTACTCCTGGTTTTTTAAAGTCAACTACATTAATTATTATTATGACATCATTAATATTGTATGCATTTCTAGTAATCACAGGTGTTGTGAAAAATTTCAAATATGAAGATTTAATTAAAAAAAATAAATATTTTAATGATTACCTTATAAATTTAATAGCATGTTTAAGTTTTGTTTTATTATGTGTTTTAATTCTTCCAACTCATTCATTTATTAGGTATTATATTTTTATATTTCCGTTTGTTTTTTCTATTTTTTTTTTGGTATTTAATTTAAGAAATACATTTTTAATTTCTTTTTATGCAATATTATTTATATCAATTGAAACAGTTATATTTAGAATTTTATATTTTTTGTGATGAAGAAAGTTTGTGTGCTACTAGCATCATATAATGGAGCAAGTTGGATAGAGGACCAGATTGTCAGCATATTAAAACAAGAGGATATAAAACTTGATTTATTTGTATCTGACGATTGTTCTACTGATAAAACATTAAAAATAATTAAGAAATTATCACAAAAAAATAAGAATATTTTTTTTTGGAAAAATAGGAAAAGATCAAGCTCAGCAACTCAGAATTTTTTTAAACTTTTAACTAAAATAAATTTTAAAAAATATGACTTCGTTTCAATTTCTGATCAAGATGATCTATGGAATAAAAAAAAATTAAAAAGAGCAATTAAATTAATAAATTTAAAGAAAATAGATTGTTATTCAAGTGATGTATCGATTTTGAAACAAAATGGAAAATTAAGCTATTTGAAAAAATCATACCAACTAAAAAAAATGGATTTCTTATTTGAAGGTGGCGGTCCAGGATCTACTTTTGTATTTAAAAAAAATTTTGCAACAGATTTGCAAAACAATCTAAGATTAAAAAAGGAAATTGTAAAAAAAATTAATTTTCATGATTGGTATATTTATTTTTATGCAAGAGTTAATAATTATATTTGGTTTATAGATCATTTTTCTAGTCTTAAATATCGTCAACATGAAAACAATCAATTAGGTGCTAACGTAAGTTTAAAAACAAAGTTTAAAAGAATGAAGTACATTTTAAGTGGTAATTTTTTAGATCAAATTAAATATTTTTTTGTGTTAAATAAAAAAAAACAAAAAAAATATAATTTCTTATTTACATCAAACAAACTTAAATCGTTGAATTTCGTAATTAAAAATTTTTATCAATTCAGAAGAAAAAAATCAGAGAAATTTATTTGTTTATTTATACTAATAATTTTTATAATTTTAAGGAAAAAGTTGATTTGATAAAAAATATTATTCTCATAGGTGAAGGTAGTCATGCTAATAAAAGAATAATACCTTCTTTAAAGAAAAAGAAAATTAATTTAAAAGGTATTTATACAAGAAAAAAATCAATACTTAATGAATTCAAATCAGAGTTTCTAAAAAAAAAATATTTTTTTTATATCTGCACTCCACCAAACTCACATTTTAAAATTGTTAATTTTTTATTAAACCATAAGCAAAATGTTATAGTTGAAAAACCAGCTATTATAAAATCTTCCCACTTAAAAAGTATTAAAAAAAAAATTTCAAAAAGTAACAAAAATATTTTTATTGAAAATTTGATGTATAGATATTCAAAAATTTTTTCAAAATTTAATAATTATTGGTTAAAAAATGAAAAGAAAATATTTAAACTTGAATTAAATTTTTTAATTCCTAATTTTTTTGAAATTGGATTTAGGTCAAAAACAAAAGACAAGTTTATTATTCTTCATGACATAGGAATTTATCCATTATCATTATTGAATATCTTAGATATTGAAATGACTAAAATTGAAATTCTAAATATAAAATTTTTTAAACAAAAAATAAAAAAATTGAAACTTAAAATAAATTCAAAAAACTTAGTTATATTTGTAAATATAGGTGAGCACAAAAATTATGTTAATAATCTAATTATTTCAGAAAGTGATGGATCAAAAATTACTTACGATAAGATATTCTCTGGTATTGAAGTAAGCAAAACAATCAATAAAGTTAATAAAGTTATTAAGATTAATAAGAAATTTGTTATTAAAGATCACAATTGCTTTGAAAAATTTTTTTCTTTTAAACTTAATTATTTAAAATCTTTAAAAAATAGCAATTTAAATTTAATTGAAAAAAATATAAAACTTTTTGACAAAATTAAATTAAAAATTAAGTCTAATTAATTTAAAGCTTTCGCAATAGTTCGTATTATTCTGACTTCCTCTAAATGCAGCAAGACCTTTTATTGCTTTTATGTTTCTTGTTTTATTATTTTTAATTTGTGAAGTATATGTTTGAAGAGCTTTTTCTTTAAATCTAAGTTCTGAAGATATATCGACAAAAACATCTGGCACAAAGTTTGGCTCTATATAATTTGCATTCCAGTGAGTTTCAGACAAAGTTTCATAAGCAAGTATCATCTTTAATTTACTATTTTTTTTTGGCCTAGTACAAACCATTGAAGCATTAAAAACAACCTTGTGGTCTATATGTCGATCAGGAAAAGGAATAAATATCAACTCTGGATTTACTCTAGTTATAATATCAATAATGCTTTTATTAAAACTTGCTATCGGTTCTTCATTAAATTTTGTTGCAATTTTTTTTAAAAAGAATATTTTTTTTACACCTAAGATAGAACAGGCTTTTTTGCATTCCTTTTCTGTTTCTTTATAGTGCTCTTCTTTATAAATAGGTGGTAAATGTCCTCCAACTATAAGAATAGATACATTTGACTTCATTTTTGACAATTTTTTAATTGTCCCTCCAACACCTAATGTTTCGTCGTCAGGGTGTGGGGCAATTACTAATACTTTTTTGAATTGTTTTAACATAATTTATAATACCTTAAATTTTGGAAGAGGCACTATTAATTTAATTTTATTGTTTATTTTATAAACTTTCCTTTTGATATCATCCTTAAAATTCCAAGCAAATATTAGCAAAAACTTAGGATTAATTTTTTTTAACTTTGATGTATTAATTATTTTATTTCCATATATTGGAAGGTACTTGTTTTGTTTTAGCTTATTATCCTCAAATATATATTTCACTTTATCTTGAGGTAAATTAAGCATTTTTAAAAATAAAATAATTTTTGTTGGAGATCCATATCCAAAAATCTGATTAGTAGATATTTTATCTATAATTTTATTTCTTGTGTCCAGCATAATATTCTTAATTTTTTTTTCCCAATTCATTATAAATTTTTTATTAAAGATAACTTTTTTTTTCTCTTTTTTTAAAAATAGAAATGCTTTTTTTGAGATATTTTTTTTATTATCTTTTTTACATAAAATTCGTAATGATCCACCTTGAATCTTCACTTCATTAATATCAATTATTGAAAAACCTAAATTAATTAAAAAATTTACTATTGGATTTGCATGATGATAATCTAAATGTTCATGGTAAATAGTATCAAAGTAGTTGTTTTCTAAAACTTTTTGAAAATAACCTACTTCAAAGCAAAAATATCCATCCTTTTTTAAAACATGGTATATATTTTCAAATATAGAATTTAAATTATCTATATGAGCAAGTGTATTGTGGCTTGTAAGAAAATCTACTTTTCCATGCAATTTTAAAACTTTTTTTGCAGTTTCTTTATTAAAAAAATTATTTATTGTATTTACACCTTTTTTCTTTGCTTCTTCACATGGTTTTTTTGCAGGATCAATGCCAAGAACCGTCATTCCTCTTTTTTTAAAATTCAGCAGGCAAGTTCCATCATTTGATCCAATATCTAAAACAATACTATTTTTTTTGAGGTTAATCTTTTTTACAATAAAATCGGCATATTTTTTCAAATGAACAACCATACTTTTACCTGTTCCACTTAAATAAGTATAATTTTTTGCATATAATACTTTTGGATTGACTGAATAATTCAATTGAAAGTGATTACATAATTTACAATTATTTAAAATAAGAGGATATTTTTTTGCTTTTTTGCTTAATTTTTTCTTTAAAAGAAGATTATTACCTAAAGGGATTTTACCAAAATTTATTATTTGAATTAATTTTTTGCTATCACATAGCCTACATCGGCCAATAATTTTACCATCCATTTTTCAGCAATAAATTTTTAACATTTTTTTTATTTATTAGCTCTACTCTCACGGTATCTTTTTCATACGTAGCTTGATCTCTGGGGTTTTTACTGGATACAATTAAAATAGTATCTTTTGGAAAGTATGTTGAGTGAACTTCCATAGGTGGCGTAAATATTAAATTATCTTTTTTAACCTTAAGATAATTTATTTTTTTACCTTTAATTGGTTTAAAAAAATAATCAATTTCACCTTTTACCACATACATTACGTGGTAATCTTTTTTATGATAGTGATTTGACCTTATGGTATTTTTTTTACAATAAATTACCGAAACGTTTTTGCACGGAATATCACAAATCGATAGAATCCAGCCTCGCGCATCCTTATCTCTCAATTTAGTTTTAATTATAAAACTCTTCTTTTTTTTTGTTATATTATCCATTCAAAGATGCTACTAAACCAATTAATTTAAAATGGCAACTTTTAAATCCAAATTACTATTAATGACTAGCATCCAAAGAAAGATAGCTTTGTTTGCTCTAGATAATTTAATTTGCATTGTATCTTTTTTTATAGCTTATTATCTAAGACTGGACTTATTCTTAATTAATGAGACTCAAAATCAAATAATATCCTTTTTAATACTTTATTTTTCTTTTGTATTTTTGTGTTTTGCATTTTCTTTTTATCAACCTTTGTCTAGATATTATGACTCATTTAACATAGCAAAAATAATTTTAGTATTTTTTTTATATGCTTTTTTGATGACATTGTTATTTAATTATTTAATGATTGCTGGAATACCTAGATCAATAGGTTTTCTTCATCCAATAATTTTCTTAATTTTTTTTATATCATCAAGAGTATTTGCACATTTCGTCATAAGCAAAATGACTTCTGTCGATAAACAAAAAAATATAATTGTATATTGTAATATTGGTTCGGCTGGGTCTTTAAAAAATATTTTTAGATCTTTTAATATTCTTTTTTTTATTACTGATAATGTGAACTTTGATGAGAGACAGATTGGTAACATACCCATACATAATTTATCAAACTTAAATAAATCAACTTTTAAGAATAAAAGAATAGATTTTATATATTTAGATAGAAATTTAAATACTGATAAAAATAGAAAAAAAATTCTTTCTCAAATTTCACAAAAAGAAAAAATATCTATTAAAGTAATACCTAAAATTGAAAATTTTTTAGATTTTCAATTTACAGAGGATATTAAAAATATCAAAATTTTTAAAAGAAAAATCAACTTTTCGTCAAATAAATTAAAAATTAAATTTAAAAATTCCTCAATTCTTATTACTGGAGCGGGAGGATCGATTGGAAGCGAATTATGTAGGGAAATTTTAAGATTAGAGCCTAAAAATATAGTTTTAGTAGAAAACTCTGAATATAATTTATATAGAATTTTAGACGATCTAATTACTTTAAAATCTGAGTCTAAAATTAAAACCTCAATAAATTATCATCTTGTTTCAGTGGTAGATAATAAAAAAATGATAGAAGTATGCAATATTTACAAACCTAATTATATATTTCACTGCGCAGCATACAAACATGTGCCACTTGTTGAAAAAAATATTGGAGTTTCTGTAGAAAATAATTTTATATCTACTTTTAATTTATGTAAAATTGCAATAAAAAATCGTGCTTCTAAACTAATTTTAATTTCCTCTGATAAAGCAGTCAGACCCTCTAGCATTATGGGTGCTACAAAGCGTTTGTCAGAATTAACAATTAAATATTTTGCCTTAAAATCTATTGACAATAATGACAAAACTTCTTTTTCAGCAGTAAGATTTGCAAATGTTTTAAATTCATCAGGTTCTGTTGTCCCTTTATTTGCAAAACAAATTCAGGCAGGAGGCCCAGTTACCATAACTGATAAAAAAGTAGAAAGATACTTCATGACTATAATTGATGCGGTTAAACTTGTTTTAGAAACTACTTTGATATCTAAAAGTGGAAATATAATGTTATTGAAAATGGGTAAACAAATAAAAATTTTAGAGGTAGCTAAAAAAATTGCAAATTTTTATGGTTTAACAATAAAAGAAAAGAAGAATTCAGTAGGAGATATTGGAATAGTTGAAATAGGTTTAAGACAAGGAGAAAAAATGAGAGAAGAACTTTATTATGATAGAAAGATTAAAAAAACTATCAATAAAGACATATTGTGTGTAGATAATTTTAAATTGGATATAGTTAAATTTGAAAAGTTATATCAAAGTATAAAAATTTCGATCGAGAAAAACGATATGGATAAGTTAAAAACATTATTATTAGATCAAAAAAATATGTTTTAGTTTTTTTTATCTTTTATATAAAAAGTAAAAATCACAAAAAAAGATAAAAGCAATGCAAGTAATATTTCAATGAAGTAAATATATGAACTATTAGTTTCTAAAGTTATAGATTTAAATTTTGGTAAATAATTATTTATATTACTGTTAAAATCTTTTAAGTCAGGAAATAAGTTTAAATCAGCATTTAAAAAAGAAGACGAAGAGTAATATTTATTTCCCAAATAATAATAAAATATTAAAAGACTACTATCTTCAAGATGAAAATTTAGGTGCTGTGCATAGAGTTTTCTATCTAAACTATTAGAAAGAAGAAGCCGCATTAAATAAGAGTCATCAATTTGCTTTTTTTCTTTAAAATTAGATACAAAATCATTTGTAAATAATTCTACTTCCTCTTTGTTGTCTAGATTAAATTTATTCATTAAAGTTAAGGCAGTTAATTCTGGAGAAAATGTTAATAATTGTTCTTTAATATTTTCTAAAGATTTTTTAAATCTTATATTATAAAATATTTCAAAAATTGACACCAACTCATCCATTGCTCTTTGATGTAAATTTTGTAAATATTTTTCTGCTTCATTTAAATTATCCCATCTAAGTGTAAGTCTTCTATTAGGATATGTAAAGTTTGGTGTGTCAAAATGAAATGATTTGGCAATATTATAAGTTGGGTTATTAGAATTTTTATCTTTTAGGTCATCTATATTAAAATTATAAATTAATTCAAAATAGTTTGCGTGAAGCGCTTTGTAATCTGCAATTGGTAATCTGTACTTCCTATTTAAGTCATCATAAATAATTTTCTTTTTACTCATTGAAGTCCAGCTATAAAAAAATTTATAGTCAAAAACTACAGTATATTTGTGAGTTAGCTTATCATTTAAAAAAGTTTTATTAGCGTATAGCGATAATAACATTAATAGGATGAATATAGTTATAAACATCTTGTATCTTTTTTTAAAAACGTTAGTAAAATCTTGAAAAGTAAAAAAATGCATAATGAATTTATCTGACATATATCGAAAGTAATTACAATGCAAAAAAAAAATTTATACTTCATTACAGGGGGATGTGGATTTATTGGTTCTAATTTTATTGAAATTTTATTAAAAAAAGGTGAAAAAATTGTTAACTTAGACTCGTATTCTTATGCAGCAAATAAAGCGATTAATAAAAGACTATTAAAATATAAAAACTACACTTTTTACAAAGGTAGCTATGGCAATATTTTTCTTTTAAAAAAAATATTTGCTAAACATAATAGGATTAACAAAGTTATAAATTTTGCAGCAGAATCTCATGTAGATAACTCTATTAATGGCCCCCTATTATTTATCAAAAATAATGTTTACGACTTTTCAATTTTTTTAAAAGAATGCGCAAATTATTATAAAACTAATAAAATAAGCAAATTTATTTTTTTACACGTGAGCACTGATGAGGTTTATGGTTCATTAAAATTAAAACAAAAATCTTTTACGGAAAAAAATAAATATTTTCCAAATAGTCCTTATTCATCAAGTAAAGCTAGTTCAGATTTAATTGCAAGATCCTGGTATAAAACTTACAAGTTTCCAGTAATTATTACGAATTGTTCAAATAATTATGGAAAATACCAAAATTTCGAAAAATTAATCCCTTTGACAATTAAGAGAGCATTAAATCATAAAAAAATACCTATATATGGAAATGGAAAAAATATTAGAGATTGGCTTCATGTGAATGATCATTGTGAAGCTTTATATCTTATAAGTAAAGCAGGAGTCCCCGGAGAACAATACAACATAGGAGGTGGAAAAGAAATTTCTAATATTAAAATTGTAAAAATGATCTGTAATTATTTAGATAAAATTTTACCACTAAAAAAAAGAAAATATTCTTCATTTATTTCTTTTGTAAAAGATAGATTGGGCCATGATTTCAGATATTCAGTAAATTTTAAAAAAATAAAATCAGAACTAAATTGGAAACCTAAAGTTAAATTCTCTACTGGTTTAAATGATACAGTTAAGTGGTACGTAGAAGAGTTAAAAAAGAAAAAAATAAAACATAAATGAAAGTTTGTATAATTGGTTCAAGTGGGCAATTAGGTCTACACCTTTTTAATAAATTCAAAAATAATAATAGATATTATTTTTTTTCATCAAAAAAAACAAAACCATCTTTTATTAAAGGAGGTTTGTATCAAATAAATCAATTAGTTTTAAAACTTAAAAAAATTAAACCATCTGTAATAATTAATTGTTCCGCATATACAAATGTTGATAGGGCTGAAATTGAAAAAAAAAAAGCCAATATAATTAATTTTAAGTCTGTTCAAATATTATCGAAATTTTGTTATGAAAATCAAATCATTTTAATTCATTTTTCAACTGACTATGTATATTCAGGTAGAGGAAAAAATATGTGGAGAGAAAACTCTATCTGTAAACCAATTAATTATTATGGTCTTACAAAATACAAGGGTGAAAAAAGTATTATAGAATCAAATTGCCAATTTATTATTTTAAGACTTTCTTGGCTTTATGGATTTTATGGAAAAGAAAATTTTATAATTAAGATCATAAAAATAGCTAAATTGAATAAAAAAATTAGTATGGTTACAGATCAATTTGGATCACCTACAAGCACAGAATTAGTAGTATTTGTTTTAAAAAAAATTTTAATTAAAATTGATCAAAAAAAATTTAAATCTGGAATTTTTAATTTATGTCCGGAACAAGACACTAATAGATATGAATTAAGCAATTATATTTTTAATAATTATTTTAATAAAAAGTTCCTAAAAAGACTTGAAATTGATAAAATTAATACAAAAAATTTAAATTTAGTAGCACGTAGACCATTAAATAGTAGAATGAAGATCGATAAAATTTCAAAATTTTTAAATATTGAAATAAAAAACTGGAAATTTTACTTAGATAAATATTTAAATCATATCAAAGGAAAAATTTGATGAAAAAAAGAAAAGGTATCTTGCTGGCTGGAGGAAGTGGAACAAGATTACATCCAATTACTAAGATAATTTCTAAACAAATATTGCCTCTTTATGACAAGCCAATGATTTATTATTCAATGGCAGTTTTAATGATGGCAGATATTAGAGACATCATGATAATTTCAACGCCAAGAGATATAATTTTTTTTAAAAAATTATTTGGAAGTGGAAAAAGTTTTGGTGTGAACTTAAGCTATGCTGTTCAAAAAAGACCAAATGGTATTGCAGAAGCTCTAATTATTGCAGATGAATTTATTGGTAAATCACCGATGGCTCTTATGTTGGGTGATAATTTTTTTTATGGAAATAATTTAGAGGAAATTTTAATTTCTAGTAGTAAAAAAAATATTTCAACAATATTTGCTTATGAGGTGAATGATCCTACTAGATATGGAATAGTATCATGTGATAAAAATGGAGTTCCTAATAAAATCTCTGAAAAACCAAAAAAACCAGAGTCAAATTTCGCTGTAACTGGTCTGTATTTTTTTGAAAATATTGCGATTAATGTTGCAAAATCTCTAAAACCATCAAAAAGAGGTGAGTTAGAAATAACGGATGTAAATAGATATTTCCTTAAAAAAAAGAAACTCAATGTTCAATATTTATCAAGAGGTTTTGCTTGGCTGGATACTGGCACATTCGAATCTTTTTTTGAAGCTACGCAGCTAATAAGAACAATTGAAAATAGACAGGGTATCAAAATAGGTTGTTTAGAAGAAATTTCTCTCAATAAAGGTTGGATAAATAATTTAGAATTTAAATCAATAATAAAAACTCTTGGCAAATCAACATATGGTGATTATTTGAAAAAATTAAGTAATAAAAAATGAAAATTGTCGAAAAAGGTCCTGAGGGAATAAAAGTCTTAAAACCAATAATTTTTAAGGACAATAGAGGTCATTTTTATGAGTCCTTAAATGTCAAACTGCTGAGTAAAATTCTTAAAAAAAAAATCAGCATAAAACAATCAAATGTATCTTTTTCCAAAAAAAATGTTTTTAGAGGATTTCATTTCCAAAAAAACCCTTATGCACAGGATAAGTTTGTAAGAGTTTTAAATGGTACAATATTAGATATAATAGTTTGCATTGATAAAAATTCAAAAAACTATTTAAATACATATAACTTTGAGCTTTCAGATAAAAATAAAAAAATATTATATGTTCCAAAAAAATTTGCTCATGGTTTTTTGGTTATCTCAAAAAACGCCACAATAGAGTACTTTGTCACAAATTATTACTCAAAGAGCCATGAAAAAAATATAAATATTTTTGATAAAAAATTGAATATAGATAAAAAAATTACACAAAAAAAATTGATAATGTCTGTAAAAGATAAGACAAGCAATTTTAAATGATATCAAATAACTTTAAAAAATATTTTTTTATATTTCTTTCTTATAATATCTGTTTAATCCCATTCCTTTTGGTTACTGGTCCTTTTTTACCAGATTTGAGCTTAAGTATATGCTCTCTATCTTATATTGTTTATATTATTATTAAAAAAGAATTTAGTATATTTAAAAATATATTTTTTATTTTTTTTTTAATTTTTTATTTTATTATAGTTCTTTCCTCTTTTTTATCAGAAAATATTTTATTCTCATTACACTCTTCTTTACCATATATAAGATTTGGATTATTTATTATGTGTGTATGGCATACTGCTAAAGAAGATAAAAATTTATTTAATAAGATATTTATTGTAATTACAGTTGTTTTTGCTTTATTAATTTTTGATGGGTATCTTCAATTTTTTACAGGTACAAATATTTTAAATTATGAAAAAATAGGCGTAAGGGTTTCAAGTTTTTTTGGTGATGAACTTATACTAGGAAGCTATGTGGTGCGTTTTTTTCCAATTTATCTTGGTCTATATTATTTAATTATTAGAAAAAGGAAAACTTTTTTATATGAAAAATTATTTTTTTTAATATTTTTTGTTGCAATATCTATACTTATTTTCATTTCTGGTGAAAGAACAGCTTTTGGTTTGTTAATAATGACTATTTTATTATTAATTTTTTTTCTACATGTTTCAAAAAAATTAAAGTTTGTTATCTTTTTTAGTTTTATTTCGATTTTTGTAATTTTATTAAATATATATCAAAATAACTTTACAAGATTAATAATTGAGACCAAAGATCAGATAATTAATCAAGATGATATATTTTTTTTTGGACCCCTAAGAAATGAATATGCGAATGTATCAGTTAATATCTTTAAGGAAAATATTATATTAGGTTCTGGTCCTAGAACTTACAGAATTAATAGCAAAGACGAGAAGTATAAAATTTCTGATCTTTCCTGGAATACTCACCCACACAATATATCTTTTCAATTACTTGCTGAGACGGGCATTGCAGGAACATTTATGATCTTTTTTACTTTTGGTTATTTTGTAATTATTTTATTTAGAGAACTTTATAATAAATCTAACAATTCAATTCTTTCAAATTTTAAAATTTGTATTGTTATTGCTATTATTATTAACATATTTCCATTTGTTCCGTCAGGCAATTTTTTTAATAACTGGATGAGTATTGTTATTTATTATCCAGTAGCAATGTTTGTCGCTTCTTCTCTTAAGTTAAAATATTAAGAAGCTAAATTTTTCAATATCTCAATTCAAATAAGGCAAAATTTTAGTATAATTAAAATCTTTAATGTAATTCGGGATATATTATGTAAATATTTTAGTTTACTTAATAATTTTTTTTTAATATAAGCCATCTGCCTGGTAATTATTGCGAAAGTGTTATACCCGATCCCATACCGAACTCGGAAGTCAAGCCTTTCAGCGCCAATGGTACTTTGTCTTAAGACACGGAAGAGTAGGACATTGCCAGGCAT
>Ga0209335_10000348_pt1 | contig 54583 bp, 47 predicted proteins | sample COG_09_FD_184753 | JGI IMG/M metagenome (GOLD analysis project Ga0209335, IMG submission 184753) | Pelagic Microbial community sample from North Sea - COGITO 998_met_09 (SPAdes) (version 2) | ecosystem: Environmental > Aquatic > Marine > Neritic zone/Coastal water | place: Helgoland, sampling...
AATATATAAATTTAAGTTCGGATTTTATTTTCGATCAAAATGAGCTAAGAACATTTGAATTAAAACTTCCTAAAAAAGATTTAGAAAAGATTGATAGTGATCCAACAGCTGAACAATATGTAGAAGGAATGTTAATTTTTGAAGGGGATACTATTAGTCCAGTTGGTATAAGATATAAAGGTAGTGTAGGAGCTTGGGTTGGTTGCGTAGATGGACCTAATCTCTTTGAACCATCAGGAAAAAAAATATGTACTAAGCTTTCCACAAAAATTAAGATTAATTGGAAAGGTAGAAATGAAAGATTCTATGATCTTAAAAAGTTGCAATTTCATGCTCAAAATCTTGATAAATCACATTTGCGTGAACGGTTAGGTTATTGGTTATTTAAAGCTATGGGCGTTGAAACTTCACGCTCAGTCCATGCACGTCTAGTAATTAATGGTGAGTTTTCAGGGTTATACGCACTTACTGAGCAAATAGATGGTGCCTTTACAGATTATCATTTTGATGATAAAGATGGAAATCTTTATAAAGAAGTATGGCCGCTTTACATGGATGGAAAACCGATGAATTCTCAATCATTAATTAGTGCTTTAAAGACAAATGAAGATGATAACCCCTCTACAGATATTATAAGTGGATTTGCTGATAAATTATCTAGTGCAGAAATCTCTGATATACCAAATATTATTTCAGAATATATGGATATCAATAAAATTATATCATTAGCCGTTGTGGATCGTACAATACGACATGATGATGGTTTTTTGCATTGGTATTGTGATGAAGGTGGATGCTATAGCCATAATTTTTATTGGTATGAAGAACCTAATAAAAAGAAAGTCAATTTAATACCTTGGGATCTAGATAATGCCTTTGAAAATATTATAAAAAATGCTAATCCTGTCACACCTATTGCTGATAAATGGGGTAAGACCTCTAATAATTGTAAGCCTTTTCCTTATGAATCATTTGGTCTATTCCAATGGTCAGCTGCTTGCGATAAGTTAACAGGTGGTTGGGCAACGCATAAAGAACTCTATTCAGAGCTAAAAGAAAAGTTTATTAAAGGACCCTTTGCTGCTAGTAATGTTAATGCTTTACTAGCTACCTGGTCCGAGCAAATAAGACCAGTGGTTAAAGAAGCACAAGATAAAAACACTTGGGATCAATTATCAGTTCAACAGTGGGAAAGTAACCTCTATGAATTAGTTGATCAGTTAGATTTTGCAAGAAATAAAAAGTAATTTTTACTTATATTTTAGTCTAATTCAAAAAAATATTATTACATATATTTATTTTATTCTCAACTAATAACTAAAATTCTTTAGAGTCAAATATCAAAGGTTCTAAATGTTTAGGTAAAATTATTTTTGCACTTGGGAAGATACTTTTTACATCTTCAATAAATGGTGTTACTTTAGATTTAATTGCTTCTTCCTGAGACGCATCATAAGTAACTCTAAAGTCATCCCAGTGTGTTGGTATAATTATATCAGGGAAATTAGTTAGTGATAAGAGTCTTTCAGTGTAATTATAAATTTCTTTTCTAGAATTTGCTGAACCAGCAAGTAATATAGTTGGTTCAAGACCTTCAATTGCTTCTCCAATAAAGTTCATCGAACCCATTGTAAGAACTTTATGATCTTTAAAACGAAAATAGTACATTAGTGAATTACCTTCTACAAATTCTTTAATTTTAAGTGGGACTTCTATATCTTTTGGAATTTTTTCTGAACTAAAGTAGAGCTTTTTTCTAAGCGCAGAGTGCAATGAAGGCAAAACTTTAACAGAAAAATTGTCAAAAACATAATCCTCACCACCTTTAACGGTAATTATTTGATTATTTGGAATTCCATGTGCTCTTAAAAGATTTGAAAGACTTTCTGTTCCAATAACTTTTGCACCAGTTTTCTTTGCAATATAGGGAACGTCAGCTGCATGATCAAAATGAGTATGGTGAACAAAAATATAATCAGCAGAAAGAATATGTTCATTAATGATTAAAGTATCAGGCTTATACTTATCATCTCTATAAAACTTAGGCCTATTATCATCACCCCAATCACGTGCTGCTGCAGAATTTGAAATATTTTTTGTTGTGCTATTCCCAACAAGTTTTATCCTTGAAAGGTAGGGGTCAATTAGTACTGTAGATGTATCGCTTATAATTTCCCAACCAGCAGCACCTAAGTATTTTAAACTAATATTTGATTTAGAAGTAGAACCTGACTCACATCCATAAATACTTAACAGTAAAATAAAAAAGAAGCTTTTTGGAATTTGGTTTTTGATTTTATTTATCATAATTAGAATTTGATTTAGTTTCTCATGTGTTTGAATATTTAATGGACATTAAATTAAATCATATAAAGATAATAATAAAATATAGATTTGAATATAAATTTTGCAATCAATACTAAAAAATCAAACAAAACTTATTGATGTTAGGGCTCCAATTGAATTTAAGGAGGGGGCCCTACCTTATAGTATAAACCTTCCTATTTTATTTGATGATGAACGAGAAATTATTGGTAAAACATATAAAAATAATGGGAATGAACATGCAATTAACGTAGGCCACTCAATTGTAAATGGAGAAAAAAAAGAAAAAAGAGTTAATCAATGGTTAGCTTTAATTCAAAAGAACCCTAGAGCCCAATTATATTGTGCTCGAGGTGGATTAAGATCGGAAATTGCTCAATCTTGGCTTAAAGAGGTAGGTTGCGATATTAAAAGAGTAACTGGAGGTTTTAAAACCCTAAGGAACACATGTCTTTCTATTTTAAATGATGCTAGCAATGATGATAAAAAATGGATTATCATAAGTGGAAGAACGGGTTCAGCTAAAACAAAATTAATTAATATTTTAAATAATTCGATTTGTCTAGAGGGACTAGCGAATCATCGGGGATCAGCTTTTGGAAGCTTTGATACACCACAACCAACACCTATTAATTTTGAGAATACATTAGCATGTGATTATTTACAAATTTCAGATAATACAATTTACTTTGAAGATGAATCACGCACTATTGGACGATTAGTGATACCTGAAAACTTTTTTAAAAAAATGTGTAATTCTAAAATTGTTTTAATAGAAGAACCTATAGAAAATAGAGTGCAGAATATTTATGAAGAATATGTTAAAAATTATAAAGATGGAAAAACTTTAAATATTCAATCAGATGAACTCCGTTTAAAATTATCAAGGATTTCAAAAAGACTTGGTGGTGATAATTATAGAAAAGTAGACATTTTAATTGAGACTGCTTTTGATAATGATGATCCAAAAGTCCATTTTGAATGGATAGAAATTTTACTAAATGCATACTATGACAAAATGTATGATTATCAACTTGAAAAAAAAATAGATAGGTGTGAGTATTCAGGTACATGGAAATCTGTCAAACAATATTTAATAAGAAAAAAAAATAATGAATAATATAAAACCATCATCAATGATCTTTGATTTAGATGGAACATTAATAGATACCATTTCAGATATTGGTAATTCAGTTAATGATATACTAAATGAGTTTAACTATGAAATAAGATCAACAAGTTTTTATCGTGATAATGTTGGTGGAGGAATAAGAGATCTTTTAGAACGAGCACTTCCGAAAGATCATGGAAGACCAATCGATGCTTATATTGAACCATTAAATCGATTTTATAGAAAAAATCTTAATAAAGAAGCTAAAGTTTTTCCCTATGTCACAGATATATTAGAAATATTAAAAGATAATAATATTCCTGCTGCTGTAATATCAAATAAACCGCATGAATTCACAGTCGAATGTGTAAATAAATTTTTCCCAGAACATATCGATATTATAATTGGTTCAGGAGAGGAATTCCCTCTAAAACCAAATCCAAAAAGTGCAAACTATGTTTTAAAAAAGTTCAATGTTGATTCGAAGCAGTCTTATTTTATAGGCGATTCAGGTTTTGACATTGAAACTGCTAGAAATTCAAACATGAATTCTATTGGTGTATTATGGGGATTAAGCGATGAGAAAAAAATAAGTAGTTTTTCACCAGACTATTTATTGAAAGAGCCTCTAGATCTTTTAAAACTTTTACAACAATCATTAAATGACTAAATCAAAAAAATTAATTTTTATATATAATTCAAAAAGTGGACTAATAAATAGTGGTATTGACTATATACATAAAATAATTTCGCCTAAAACGTATAACTGCAATTTATGTGCATTAACATATGATAATTTTGGTATGTTAAAAGAATGGAAAAAATTTATCAATTCATTCTCAATTCCAATAAAATTTATTTATAAAAATAATGAAACATATTCAGACTTAATAAAATCTAATAATAAACTTCCCGCTGTCTGGTTAGAACTAGATGGTAATCCATCAATATTAATTACCGCAGATCAAATAAATCAAGAAAAGACTTTTGAGGGTTTAGTGAAATTAGTTGGGTCGAAAATTTATTAAACTTATTTCTTTTTATATATTTTTTCACCAGCCGTTATTGAAAAGCTAAGATTATTTCTCTGAGGAGGTACAGGGCATGTTGTAAAATCATTAAAAGCACATGGAAAATTAAAAGATTTATTAAAATCTACTATAACTCTTCCTTTATCATCAGGTTCGCTTAAATATAATTGTCTTCCTCCAGAATAAGTCTCGTCACCTGTGGTTCCATCTTTAAAAATTACTGCAAGTTTACCACTTTCAATATTTGATTCAAGTTCAAATAATTGATCTTTATATGGAAACGTAACTATTCCTGCAGTTGTCTGTTCTACAGGATGTCCCCATATATTTGATATTTTTCTAACCTGTTTTTTTAAATATGGTTCAAAAACTCCATTTATACGCCAAGAAGGATCAATGCTAAAAGTAGGTATTTTATTGATAGCAGTTATTAAATCGTTATCAAAATCTTTTATTCTCAATGCATAATTTTGGCCACGTTCAATGATATACCATTGAAATGATTTCCATGAAAAATTATGATTTAAATCATTTTTAGAATAATTATAAGATGTTATTTTTTTTAAACTATCCACTAGAATGGGCATTTTGAAAGTAAACTTAATTGAATCATTTGTAATATTCATCTTACCAAAATCAGTTGGAAATTTTTTTGGAAATGGTAGCTCATTCTTTTGAGATGAACCTATAGTATAACTACCATTAAATATCCAATGAAGTCCAACAAGATTCAAATATCCTTTTCGAGATTTTAAATAATTAATTCTCTTCTCTTTAAATATTTTTATTTCTTCATTATAATTATGATTCTCAGTGCAACTAGTAAAAATTAGAGTAATAAATAGTAAAAGAATTAAAGAGTTTAGTTTTTTATTATGCATAGTTAAGGTTCAAAAGTAGTTATGGAAAACTATTTTTGGCATATTTCTTTTTAATTGCTACTCGATTAAATTTAGGTGTGAAGCATATTCAATTATTTTTAATCATAGTAATTATTTCTATACAAGGGTGTGTATCATCTAAATCCGCATACTCTGTTGATGATTTTCAATGTTACCCTCAAGCAGTGTACCTTTTTAGGCATGCTGAAAAGCAGAAAATAAAAGGAGAGAAGAATCCAGAATTAACAAAAGAAGGATTTATTAGAGCAGAGGCTTTGGCAGAATCATTAAGCTCAATTCAAAATGGTATAATTTTTTCTAGTGAATTTAAACGTACTCAACAAACTATAAATCCTCTAGCTAAAAAATGGAATTCTAATATAATAATTCATACCGCAAGTGACCCTGAGGGCCAGATTAAAAAAGCACTTAACAAATGTAATAAAAATATCATCATATCAGGTCACTCTAATACTATTCCTAACTTGATAAGATTATTTGGTATCGATGATGAATTGAAGATTGAAGATGAACAGTATGGTGATTTATATAAAATTGAATGGTCTTCTAGATCGCCAATCCTTACGATTACACATATAGGAGACTAAATTTGAAAACTAAAAATTTACTTTTGTTATTAATAATCTTTATTATTGGATGCAATGATAATGGTCCAAGGATTACTGAAGAAAATAGAAGTTTAAATACCTATCCTTTTTCTCAACCGAACCCCATTCCAATTTTATCAAAAGATAGGCGTTTATATCCCTATCATTCATTTATGGGATATAGTCATGATAGTGCTCCAAAAGAATGGAAAATAATTACAATGGAGAATGATCATATAGAAGTTTCTATTTTACCAGAGGTAGGTGGCAAAGTTTGGGGTGCAGTTGATAAATCTAATGGAGAAGAATTTATTTATCGTAATGAAGTAATGAAATTTAGGAATATTTCCCTAAGAGGTCCCTGGACTTCAGGAGGTATAGAGTTTAACTTCGGTGTAATTGGTCATTCACCTGCCACTGCTACACCTGTAGACTATATTACTAAGAAAAATAAAAATGGTAGCGTATCAACCTTTGTTGGTGGAATAGATCTGCCTTCTCGTACTCAATGGCGTGTTGAAATTAACTTGGAAGAAGGACGCTCTAACTTTCAAACAAAAGTAATGTGGTATAATCCTTCACCATCTATTCAAGCTTATTATAATTGGATGACGGCAGCAGCATTTGCTAAAGATGATTTAGAAATGATTTTTCCAGGTAATAAGTACTTAAAACATAGTGGTGAGGTAAAACCTTGGCCTTTTGATAATAAAGGTCGGAATCTTTCCTATTATAAAAATAATCAATTTGAAGGGCATAAGTCTTACCATGTAGTAGGACAGTGGAAAAACTTTTTTGGAGGTTATTATCATAATGATAATTATGGATTTGGTCATTGGTCAAAACACGATGAAATGCCTGGACAAAAACTTTGGCTATGGGCATTATCAGATGAAGGAGGTATTTGGGAAAATCATTTAACAGATACAGATGGACAATATGTTGAATTTCAAGCTGGCCGTCAATGGGTCCAATATTCACCGGGCGATCCTATTAATCCCATAACTAAAGCCCAATTTGACCCTTATGGTACGGATAAATGGACTGAGTATTGGTTTCCTATAAAAGAGACTGGAGGAATGAAAGAAGCTTCTAGAGATGGTGTAATGAATGTAGTAATAAATGATAGCCTAGAAATAAAACTTCATTCTTTTATTAAGAAAAAGGGGACTATTAAAGTTTTATCAGATAAAGAAATTTTAATGATGAAAACCATTAATTTTAAACCAATGGAACTTCAAAAGTTGACTTTAAAAAACCCACAAAAGTCTTTCAATGTAGTTGTTGAAGAGCTTGATCTATTTTTTAGTTCAGACCCAAAAGATATTCAATTTGATCGATCTTTTAAAGCGAATGAATCAGTCCTGAATTCAATTTCAAAACAAGAGCAACAATTTTTAGAAGGTTATGAGCTATTAAAAGAACGACGTTACTTAGAAGCTGAAAATTTATTTAATCAGATTTTATCAAATTCTCCTAATCATTTAGATGCAAATAGTGCAATGGCAGATCTTTATTTTCGAAAAGGAAAATATAAAAAAGGATTAAATGCTATTACAAAAATTTTATCTATTAATAGTTATAATCCTAAAGCAAACTTTTTAGCTGGAAATATTTATAGAGCACTTGGGAAATACAATGATGCAAATGAAGCCTTTGGTTGGGCTTCGCGTTCTTCAGGTTATAGATCTGCAGCTTTAACGCAAATGGCAGAGATTCATTTAATTAATTATAAATGGGATGTAGCTATTGAATATGCATCAACAGCATTGGATTATAATCGTTTTAATATTAATGCTATGCAAGTTATGATTACAGCTTTTAGAAAATTAGGTGAAGTTAGTTCAGCAAAAGAATGGATAAATACTTTATTATCAATTGATCCACTTAATCACTTTGCTAACTTAGAAGCTTATTATTTGAATTCATCTAAATACTCTTGGGATGCATACAATTCTCTAATTACTAATGAGTACTCAGATCAAACACATTTAGAAATAGCAATTTCTTATTTTAATAGAGGATTAGATGATGATGCGATAAAAGTATTAGAAAGAACATCTAATAACAACCCCATCAATTATTTATGGTTAGCATATTTAACAAAAGATGAATCAATCATTAATAAAGTAGAACTTTTATCACCCGAATTTGTTTTTCCATTTAGAAGAGAGACTCTAGAAATTTTAAATTGGTCAATCTTGAATAATGATGACTGGAAATTAAAATATTATTTAGCTCTAAACTATTGGGCGAAAGATCGAGATGAAGAAGCTCTTATATTAATGGAGGCTCTTAAGGATATTCCTAATTATGGACCTTTTTATGCCGCTCGTGCTTCACTAAGACAAAAAATGAAAAAAAATGGAATATCTCAAGATTTAGAAAGATCTATTGTTTTATCTAATGATTCATGGACAATTCAATTAAATGCAGTAAAATATTTTCAATCTATAAATCAGTGGGAACGTGCTTTACAATTTTCTAGCAAAGTTGTAGAACAGTTCTCTGATAATTTTGATGCTCAAATTATGCATGCAAAATCACTTTTATATACTAATAAACTTGATGAGGCAATCATATTTCTAGATAAAGCAAATGTTTTGCCATCTGAAATGGCTCGTGAGAGCCGACAACTTTATGAATGGGTAAATTTGGCTAAAGCAATAGAACTGTTAAAGAAAAAAAATATTAATTTAGCAAAAATATATATAGAAAAAAGTAGAGATTGGCCGATTAATCTTGGAATTGGTAAACCATATAAAACTGATGAATCAATGCAAAATATGTTGACTAAGTTTTTAAATAATGAACTAACGAATGATGAGTTAATAACTAAATTAAAAATATTAAAATATAAAAAAAGTGATTATGGATTTAAGCTTATAAATAATCTAGTTAAAGCTGTTAAATAATAATGGGTTTAAAAAAGAACGAAAATATTACTTATCCTGAATGGAAAAAAATGGGTTTTATAGGGTTAATTCTAGAAACATTAAAAAATGCTGGAAAAAATAAAAATAATAAGAAGTCTTTGATTAAAAAAGAATATTAGTAAATACTAAGAAATAGAGTTTTGTATTTTTTTTAATAAATTATTAGTTAAGCGAATTCCTTCCATTTCACTATGCTTAGTCCCTTCATACTCAATACCTACATATCCATTATAACCATTTTCTAAAACAATATTCATTATACGGTAATAATCGGAACCGGTTTCATCGCCATCTTCATCAAATTCATGGCTTTTAGCACTTACTGCTTTTGCAAAAGGCATAAGCTCTTTCATTCCTTTATAGCGATCATACCAATCATCGTTTTCAATAAGAAAATTTCCAAAATCAGGTAATGTTCCCATACGCGGATGATTTACTTTTTTCATTACAGAAGATAGCCATTCTCCATTTGATGATAGGCCTCCATGATTTTCAACTATAATATTTATTCCAATATTGTCACCAAATTCTACTAATCTTTGAAGTCCATCAGCTGCCAGTCTTATTTGTTCATCATAACTTCCAAAACTTCGAGCATTAACTCTAATTGAATGGCAATCTAAAAATTTAGCAGCTTCAGCCCACTTATAATGATTCTCAATTGACTCTGTTCGCTTCGTATCATCGGGGTCCCCAAGGTTTCCTTCATTATCACACATTATTAGTAGACTTTTAACTCCATGATCATCAGCACGATTTTTCATTTCTGTTAAGTATGTTTTATCATTTGCATGATTAAAAAAGAAAGAGTTCACATACTCAATTGCTTTAATACCAAAATTATTTTCCGCAATGGCTGCAAGATCTAAGTGGTCAATCTCTTTATTATTTAAAGTACGGTGCAAAGACCATTCTGCTAATGAAATTTTAAAAGGCATTTGATTATTACATCCATTTATTAAGGTACTGGCTAAGCCTGATAATGTCATTCCTGCACTTAATGATGCAGATCTTTTAATAAACTCTCTACGTTTCAAATCAGAGTTTTCTTATACGAATATTACGATACCAAATTTCACCATGATCGCCTTGAAGACCTATATGACCCTCCGAAGCTTTTGCAAATAAAGGCATACTATTGAATTTACTTTGAGCAACAAGAGCCCACATTTCATCACTTCCATACGTGTATTCTAATATTTTGATACCATTTAACCAATGTTCAACATGTTTATTTTTAACTTTTATTCGAACTAGATTAAACTCTCCAACTGGTTTTACAACAGATTTATTTGGTGCAATTAATGCATATAATGAACCAGCAGAAGTAAGAGTGCTTTTTCCATCAAATGTATTTTTATCGTCTAATACTTGCATCTCAGGAGCTGTTTGCCAAATATATTCACCTTCTTCAGTTGCAAAATAAAAGACACCACTATTACCACCAGTAGAAACTTTCCATTCGAGTTCTAACTCAAAATTTTTATAAACTTCTTCACTAATAAGATCTATTCCATGATCTGGCTTAGTTTTTAAAGTTCCATCGATAATTTCCCATGAGTCTGGCATTCCTGATTGGCGGTAACCTCGAAGACCTTTAACAGTTTCACCGTCAAAAAGGATAGTCCAATTTGAATCTGTAGAGCAACTACTCATAAAGATAGAAGCTAAAATTAGTATTAGTTTTTTCATTTTTCATCCTTTTGGATTCCATTCACCACGTGCGACAGCAGGGATAAATGTTTCAATTTCTTTGTTAGGTAATTTAATTGTTTTCCCTTGTTCGGCACTCATATAAGCAGCCATAAGCAACCTTGTTACTTCTAAGCCATCATCAAAGTTTTCTTCAGGTCTTTTCCCTGATAAGAAGGATTCGACCATGTGGCGGTTTTCTGCAGTATAACCATAAACTTCAGCTTCATTACTTACTACAGGCATTCCTCCTGATTCAGCATTTTGTTTTTCAACTAGGTCTTCACCTTCAGATCCAGTGACTTTTCGACTAAAAAATACTTTTAGATCCGGATCAAGTGTATTCACGAACATTGAATATTCAGGTCCAAATAATTCCATGCTTAATCGAAGCCCCTCTCCAACAAAGCACCATGAGGTTGTAGTCTCAACTATAAGTTTATTTTTATCTTCATCATGGTATTCAATTAAAGAACGAGCAAAATCTTCTGATGGGCGTTTAGTATAATCAGTTTCACCGCCACTGTTATCAGATAATATTTTTGCATATTCTGGTCGTTGCCATTTAAGGCAGTCAGTATGAGCACTAATACTAATTGGTGTGATTGATTCTCTTGGTTTAGTAGGGTCTGTTAACATAAATCGAGCTTCCTCAACAGAGTGGCACATCATGTCATTTAGAACTCCTCCACCTTGGAGAGCACCTTCCCAAAACCAAGGCATGTGTGGTCCTGAATGTTCTTCTGAAGCTCTTGCTAAATATGGACGTCCAGTTGTCGCAGCACCTCTTGACCAAATGATTTCTTTTCCACGAGTTATTGAGGGAGCAAAAACCTGGTTTTCTAAGTACCCATCTAGTAAGCCTACACTCTCAGTAAGTTCTTTAACTTTTTTAGCCTCTTCAAAATTACGTCCCAGTGGTTTTTCACAAGCCACACCAATTAATTCACCTTTGCCAGAGGTTATTGCATTAGCAATTTCTTCAAAAGTTTCAATTCTAGTAAAATTCGGGGAACAGACCCACAAAGCATTGATCGCAGGATCAGCTATCATCTCTGTAATTGAATTATACGCTTTTGCGTTATCACCTACACCAATAGATTTTGCAATTAATACTGATTCTTCAGCAGAGTTTTTAGTTCGTGACATGACACCAATTACATCACAATTTCTTACAGAAATTAATGATTGAATATGAAACCGAGTAATAAAGCCTCCACCTATAAATCCAATTCCAATTCGTTGATTATTCATAATTAATCTTTAGCATTTAATTGTGTTTTGAAGAAAGATAAAAACAATATTCCCGTCACTAAACCTATACCTGCAAGGGTATACCAAAAATTAGAGTAATTAAAAACTCCAGCAATTGTATTCATGTCTTGTAATCTACCTGATAACCAGCCACCAATAACAGGTCCTCCACCAAAAATAATTATTCCAAAAACTGTTTGAGCCGAATGTCGGACATCATCTTCAGCTAATTTATCTACATAAATGAATCCAGCGGCAAAGAAAAAAGCAAAACAAAAACCATGAAATGCTTGACTAATAATCATTACCCAAACAGGTAAGAAGGATGTACCAAAAATCATGTATCTTGCAAAATAAGCCATGATGCCAATTGTTATTACTTTTTTAAAACCAAGATGTTTTAAAAAGTAACCTAAATAAGCCATTGTTATAATTTCCGCAAATTGTCCTATGGTCATAGCTGGGCCGATATAACTATCTTTAATACCAATTGATGATAAAAAAGGTCCTGTCTGGAGAAAGTAGATTTGGTGAATTATACTTACCCCGAGGCTTGCTAAAACAAGTACTAAAAATGATTTATTTGAAAACAAAGAGAAAGCTTTTTTGAAAGCCAGTTTTTCAACAGCATTTTCTTTAGGTGGAGTATGTGGTAATGCAAAACAAAATAGGCCATATATTATTGAGATTACACCTGAAAATTTAAGAGCATCAGCTAATTTTGCTGTTACACCAGGTACTTCTTCTCCTGAAAAGAAAGGTGGCATAAGTTGAAATGAAAGGTCTTGTTGAAGCCATATCATTGGAAAAGACCAGCTTGCAACAATCCACCCAATTGTTCCCCAAACTCGAATTTTTGGGAAAGTATTTTCAGTATCGTTTATATGAGAAAATGCAATTGAATTAGATAAAGCTAAAGTAGGCATATAGAGTACACTATAGAGTATAGATAAATATAGCCATGAAATATAATCAGTTTGGTTTGATGTGTACCATTTAACAATTCCACCAAAGATAACTAAAAATGATAAAATACGTTCTGTACTAAAATAACGATCTGCAAGTTGACCCACAATAAATGGTGAAACAATGGCTCCAATAGAGCCAGCTAAACCTAATATCATTCCTATTTCAGAACCTGAAAACGCAAGTCCACCTTCAGCTAAACTCGCGGAAAGATATCTAGCTGTTAAGGGAAGCCACGCTCCCCAAATTGCAAATTGGAGGAACATCATTGTCCCTAGTCGAGTGTTTTTATTCATACTGTTATTCTAGTTTTAAATGAGTTTTCGATTTATAGGATCCCATTCAATTCTTCTTCCAGTGAAATAAGATTCAGTAGCCATAGCACAAGAAACTGCTTCATGGAAGGCAACATCAATATTACATCTTGGCTGTGAACCATCACGTATAGAATCTAACCAATCTTTTATATGAAGGTGAGTTGGATCCACACGTTTTCCTGCTCTATAAGTATATAATAAACCTTTGTTTGCAAAGTAACGAGAGGTTGCAGAGGTCACACCATCAATTTCTTTTGAACCAGGTGAATAAGTATAGATTGGATAGTTTGGGTTTATTATTCCATTCTTTAATCTGTCTTTATATTGTGTTGATTCTGAGTCGGCAGTTACCGCAAAGCCATGAATAGAACCACCACCGCTTTGACCACCCATTTGCATAGTAGCATCATGACCCATTATTCTATTCCCACGTGGATTATTACTTGAAAGACTTGCGCTATATAGAAGAGTTAGGTCTTTATCTGGATATTCAAATGTGGCATTCCAAACATCCGGTACATCTCGACCATCCTTATAAAAATAAACTCCACCAGTTGAAGAAGCATATTTTGGAATGCCGATATCCATTATTTGATTCATTGTATCAAAATCGTGTGAGAACAGATCACCTGATAATCCTGTACCATAATCATACCAACATCTCCATCTGAAAAAGCGTTTTAAGGCTTCTTCGCCAAATGGTATTTTATTTGGTGATGGTTCTTGAAAAGTTTCCCAATCAATTGTTTTTTCGTTCCCTTCTGGATGTATACCCCAAACCCATGCACCCCATGGAGAATTACGATTTGTAGTTATTTCTACTAAATTAATAGGTCCAAGAAGACCTTGCTGGATGATTTCTCTAGCTTTTTCATTTGCTTCTACTTGACGGTTTTGATGACCAAGTTGAAAAGTGATTCCTGTCTTTTTTACTGCATCATAAACATCAACTGCTTCATCAAAAGTTCGAGTCATACCTTTTTCGCAATAAACATGCTTTCCTGCTTTTGCTGCATCAATTGAAATACGGGAGTGCCAGTGATCTGGTGTAGCTATTATAACGGCATCAATATCATCATTTGCTAAAAGATCTTTATAATTTTGAAAACGAGTAGCAGTTACTTTTGGTTTACCACCCGGACGAGTATCATTTACTGAAGCATTAATACCTAGTTTAGCATTGATATCAAAAACATCACATACTCCAACTAATGAACAATTTAAATCTTCTTGGCTCATGAATGTTTCAAATTGTTTGTTCAATTTATTCTTCCGAGCATTTTCAGAAGCAGTCTCTGTCCAACTTTTAGTGGCAAAACCTGCACCTCTAACAAGATGACTTCCTCTTCCACCATATCCTATAATTCCAATATTAAGATGACGACTATTTGAAATAGATTTAATTGCTGCAGGTGCCGATTTCTTTTTAATGAGATCTGATAGTAGATTTGCTTTCTTAGCTTTATCTCTACTCATTTTACGCCAAAGATTGACAAGAAAAACCCCTGCGATTGGTACTGTAGCAAGTCCTCTAAGCAGGTCTCTTCGTTCTAAATTTGTTTTATTTTGTTTATTTTTCATTTTATACTCCTTAATTATTTCTTTGGTTTGATATGAAACGATCCAAACCAATAATAGGACTTGTAGGGAATGCATAAAGTACCCACAAAGCACAGGCTTCAATTAAATTTTTATTAACTATCAAATAGCTTCCTTCATTAGGTTTTCCATACTCCAGTCCTAATAGAGGTGGGGCAAATAAATAATATGATAGAACTAAAGTCATTCCAACCAAGGACCCATATTTAGAAAAAATTCCAAGTACTAATGAAATGCCAACTATAGTTAATCCCCACATATTAACATAATCAGAAATTGTTAAAAAAGTAGGATTCGCGACTATTGATTTTGCTAAACCAGAGAAAATCCATTTTGAATCTAAAAGATATGCTGCTGATGACCAGTAAGGATTAATTAATTTTGCTATTCCTTCGTAAAGAAAATGCCAGCCGATAAGAACTCTTAATGCAACTAAACCATATAATTGATAATTATTTTCTTTAATTGAAATATCTAGACTGCTCATTTTATTCTCCTCTTTAAATGAATATTCTACTGTAATGAAGTAGTAATCATAATAGTTATCTTATCTAAAAATCAAGTTTCATTTTATTTTAAAGTAGTTGATTATGAATCGAATAAAAAATATCTTATCTTCCATATCTAAAAATATAATATCCTTGAGGAGGGAGACTATGAAAAAAGCTTTAATGGCCATTACTTTATTTTATGGATTATTATTTAGTCAACATTATCAACAAGATTTTCCAGCTGAAGAGTTCAAAAAACGATGGAAAGAAGTTTTCTCAAAAATTGGTAATGATGCTGTTGCGGTAGTGCAAGGGTTTCCATTGACCAATGGCTATATTATGCCCCGTCAAACAAATGCCTTCTATTATTTAAGTGGAATTGAAACGCCACACTCTTACATATTACTTGATGGACGTAATAGAAAGTCAATTTTATATATGCCTCCTCGTAATGAAAAATTAGAAAAAAGTGAAGGTCGTGTTCTAAATGCAGATGATGGTAAACTAATAAAGAAATTAGTTGGTGTAGATGAAGTTCGTTCTACTGATGAGATGAGAAATGAATTTCCTCTAGGTTTAAAAAGAAGTACAATAATATACACCATGTTTACACCCGCGGAAGGCCAAGGTCAAAGTCGCTATGAACTCGAAGTAGCAAATGCATCAATTGCAGCTGACCCTTGGGATGGAAGAATAAGTCGTGAGGGACGTTTTATACAACTTCTTCGTACTCATAATCGTCATAATGAAGTCAAGGATTTAACTTCAATTATTGATGGCTTAAGAAGTGTTAAAAGTAATAATGAAATTGCATTAATTCGAAGAGCTTCACAATTGGCTGGATTAGGAATGATAGAATCAATTAAAAGTACAGAACCAGGAGTTTGGGAATATCAACTAGATGGAGTTGCAAGATATGTTTATTTGATTAATGGTTCTCGTTTAGAAGCTTACAGGTCAATAACAGCTTCAGGTACAAAAAATATTAGCAATGGTCATTATTACCGAAACGATAGTCAATTGAAAAGTGGTGATATGGTCCTTATGGATTATGCACCAGATTTTAGATATTATGTAAGTGATATAGGAAGAATGTGGCCTGTAAATGGAAAATTTGAACCTTGGCAGCGCGAACTACTTCAAATTATTTTAGAATATAGGAATGTTGTTTTAGATATTATTAGACCTGGTATTACGACCGATCAAATTTTAGAAGAAGCTAGACAGAAAATGAAGCCGATAATGAAACGTTATAAATTTTCAAAAAAAATTTATAAGAAAGCTGCAGAGAAGATGGTTCGTACGGGTGGAGGTGTGCTCTCTCACCCTGTAGGATTAGCTGTACATGATGATGGGCCCTATCGAAATGGCCCTTTAAAAGTAGGTCATGTCTTTTCAGTCGATCCTCAGATGTGGGTTCCAGAAGAAAATTTATATCTTAGATATGAGGATACTATTGTTGTGACTAAAAATGGCAATGAAAATTTCACTGATTTTTTACCTTCAGAATTAGATGACTTAGAAGCCTTAGTTAAGGAAAAAGGGATTCTTCAGATTTTTCCTGAAAATAATATGAAATGGAGTAATTAATAATGAATAACAAAACATACTATATTTTTAATAATGTAATAACTTTTTGTTTTTTATTTTTATCATCTTTATCAGCGGATGATGGATACAAAATGCCTCCTAAATCCATTATTGATCTTGTAGATGCACCAGTTACTCCGAATATCAGTTTATCGCCTGATAAAAAACATATACTTATTTTAGAGAGATCTAGTCTTCCTTCAATTGAAGAGTTATCTCAACCAGAATTAAGATTAGCTGGACTTCGAATTAATCCTTTTACAAATGGTAGAAGTAGATCTAATAATTATAAAAGTATAATTATTCAGAATATAAATTCAGGTAAACAAAAAAAAGTGAAAGGTTTACCTAAAAATTCAACGATTTCAAGTGTGATATGGTCACCCAATGGAAAGCAAATTGCAATATCACTTATAAATGGGAATCAGATTAATTTATATTTAGCTGAAACTAAAAATGGTAAGGCGAAGTTATTAATTAATAGGCCTTTAAATACTATCTATGGTTCATCAGTTTATTGGCTAAATGACAGTAAAGGCTTAATCATTAAAGCTATAGTTAAAAATAGAGGTGATGAACCAAAATTAAATACTGTACCTAATGGTCCTATCCTTCAAGAAAATTTAGGAAAAGTATCTCCTGCACGAACATACCAAGATCTGTTAAGTAGTCCTTATGATGAAGATCTCTTTGATTATTATATGAGTGCTCAAGTTCTTTATGTAAGTATTAAAGGAAAGATGAAAAAAATTGGTAATCCCGGGATAATTCGTAGGGCAGAGCCATCACCTGATGGAAATTATATTTTGATGGAAACTATTCATAGACCTTACTCTTATTTAGTCCCTATCTATCGTTTTCCCACTCTTGTACAAGTATTGGATTCTAAAGGGAAAACTATTCATACACTTAGAGATATGCCTCTTGCAGAAAGTATTCCCATTGGAAGAGATGCTGTTATATCTGGTCCCCGCTCCTTTGGATGGCGATCTGATGTGGGCTCAACTATTTATTATGTAAATGCATTAGATGAAGGTGACCCTAATGTTGATGTACCCTTTAGGGATGAATTATTTTCACTTTCTCCACCGTTTACCAATACTGAAGCACAACCTTTAATTAAATTAGAATTAAGGTATTCTCGTGTAATGTGGGGAGATAAAAATAATGCGCTTATTTCAGCGAGAAGATGGAAAGAGCGTAGGACAACAATGTGGCATTTAGACCCATTAAATAATAAAACTAGAAAAATCATAGACCGTTCTTATGAGGATAGATATAATGACCCAGGTTCACCAATGATGGAAAAAAATATGTTTGGAAGATCCGTATTAGCCTTGGTGGATGGAAGAAAAATATTTATGTCTGGAAATGGTGCTTCTCCTGATGGTGATTTCCCATTTGTAGATGAGTACGATATCACAACAAAGAAATCTAAAAGACTTTGGCGTTGTGAAGCTCCATATTATGAATCAGGAATTAGTATAATTGATAAAAAGAATAATATAATTTTAACTAGACGTGAATCAAAAGATGAACCACCGAATTATATGCTTAGAGGGTTAAAAGATAATTCATTAAATCCAGTTACTGAGTTCAAGCATCCCTATCCTCAAATGAAAAATCTCTACAAAGAAATGCTTACTTATAAAAGAGATGATGGTATCGATCTTTCTGCTACTCTTTATCTTCCCCCAGGACGAAAGCCTAGTGATGGTCCTTTGCCTTTATTAGTTTGGGCTTACCCTCGTGAGTTTAAAACTTCCAAGGCAGCTTCACAGGTAGTTGGTTCTGCGCATAGATTTTTTAGTATTAACCCTGCTTCTTCTTCATCTTCAGCGCTAATTATGTTATCATATGGGTACGCAATTCTTATGGGAGCAACCATGCCTATAATTGGTGAAGGTGATCAAGAACCAAATGATAGTTTTATTAAACAATTAGTGGGAAGTGCGCAAGCAGCAGCAGATATTATGGTTGATAGAAATATAACGACTCGAGATCAAATTGGAATTGGAGGTCATTCATATGGTGCATTTATGACTGCTAATCTTCTTGCTCATTCAGATATCTTTCAAGCAGGAATTGCCAGAAGTGGTGCTTATAATCGAAGTTTGACACCCTTTGGATTTCAATCAGAGCAAAGAACTTTTTGGGAAGCACCTGAAATTTATTTTGGAATGTCACCATTTATGCATGCTCAGAAGGTAAATGAACCAATATTGCTGATTCATGGTGAAGCAGATAATAATTCTGGTACATTTCCAGTGCAAAGCAAAAGGTATTATCATGCATTAAAAGGGCACGGAGCAACGGCTAAACTCGTGCTCTTACCACATGAAAGCCATGGATATAAAGCAAGAGAGTCAGTTATGCATGTATTATGGGAAACAGCGAACTGGCTAGATACTTATGTTAAAAAAGAAGATAAAGATTAAATATAAATAAGGATTGATATGGATAAAAAGAAGTACGCATTTAATACGAAAGTAATTCATGCTGGAGAACCTGATCCACGAATTGAAGGTGCCGTTAATGTTCCAATATTTCAAAGTTCGACTTTTGAATTTGAAGGGCAAACTGATTATAATGATCTAAAATATATTCGACTTAATAATACACCTAATCACATTGCGTTACATAAAAAATTAGCGATATTAGAAGGTGCTGAAAAAGCATTAGTTACTTCTTCTGGAATGAGTGCAATTACAACTACATTGCTTACTTTTTTAAAGAATGGTGACCATTTAATTGCTAATAATACCCTTTATGGTGGCACGGCAGACTATATTAAAAATGATTTACCTGATTATGGAATAGAAGTTGATTTTATTGATTCTGCAGATCCATTAGGTTGGATGGATAAACTGAAATCAAATACTAAAGTTATCTACGTTGAAACAATTACTAATCCACTTATGGAAATTGGGGCTCTTGATAAAGTAGTTGAATTTGCAAAAGAAAATAACTTGATTTCTATGATTGATAATACGCTGGCAAGCCCAGCATTATTTTGTCCTATTCAACATGGATTTGATATTTCACTTCATTCTGCAACAAAGTATTTAAATGGTCATACGGATATTGTAGCAGGCGCAATAATTGGAAATGAACCATATTTATCTATGATAAATTCTAAGTTGAATCATCTTGGAGGTAGTTTAGATCCTCATGCATGTTTTTTACTTCATCGTGGAATTAAAACACTTTCTATTCGAATGGAAAGACAATGTAAATCTGCGTTATTAATTGCAAAATTTCTTGAAAAGCATAAAAAAGTTAAACAAGTTAATTACCCAGGACTTCTTTCAAGTAAAAGTCATAATAAAGGGAAAGAATTACTTTGTGGGTTTGGTGGAATGTTAAGCTTTATTATTGAAGGTGGTGTTGAAGCTGCAGATGCTTTTATTGGTGAACTAGATATCCCTATTAGTACTGCTAGTTTAGGTGGCGTAGAATCATTAATTACACGTCCAGTGCAAACTTCACACTCTTTATTAAGTGATGAAGAATTACAATTTGCTGGAATTGATAAATCACTCATAAGAATGTCAGTTGGAATAGAATCTGTAAATGATCTTATGGATGATATTAGTCAGGCTTTAGATCTAATTTAAATTTATAAAATAAAATATTTTTTAGGATAACAAAATGAAAAAAATATATATCTTATCAATAGCTTTTCTTCTTTTAATCAGTTGTGCAGAATATGATATAATCATTAGGGATGGAATGATTTATGATGGTACGGGATCAAAACCATACACCGGTGATATTGGAATTAAAAATGATAAAATAGTTAAAATATCAGAATCAATAAATGGTGAAGCTAGAGAAGAAATTAATGCCTCTGGATTTGCAGTCTCACCTGGGTTTATTAATATGCTTAGTTGGGCTACTACATCTCTTTTAAAAGATGGGCGTTCCCTTAGCGACATAAAGCAAGGTGTCACTTTAGAGGTTTTTGGGGAAGGATGGTCAATGGGACCATTAAATGAAAAGATGAAAGAAGCAGAGCAAGAAGAAGCTCAAGGCTTTCAAATTGATTGGAATACACTTGGCCAATATTTAGAGTCACTTGAAGATAGAGGGGTTTCAACAAATGTAGCTTCATTTGTTGGTGCAACCACCTTAAGAATTCATGAAATAGGTTTTGAAGATCGTGAACCAACTGATAAAGAGATGACTAAGATGAAAGAATTAGTTCGTCAAGCGATGAAAGAAGGTGCTATGGGCATAGGCTCATCACTTATTTATGCACCTGCTTTTTATTCTTCTACAGAAGAATTAATTGAAATATGTAAGGTTGCATCAGAATATGGTGGTATGTATATCTCTCATATGAGAAGTGAAAGTAATCAATTTTTAGAAGCTCTTGATGAGCTTATAGAAATATCTGAAAAGGCGAATATTCCAGCAGAAGTATACCATCTAAAAGCAGGAGGTGTCCCCAATCATTATAAAATGGATTTAGCGATTGAAAAGATAAATAGTGCAAGAGATCGTGGCTTAAATATAACTGCTGATATGTATAATTACATTGCTGGAGCCACTGGTCTGAATGCTCATATGCCCCCATGGGTACAAGAAGGAGGGTATGAAAAATGGGTTGTGAGATTAAAAGATCCATTAATTAGAGCTAAAGTAAAAAAAGAAATGATAAATGATACAGATGAGTGGGAAAACTTAGGATATCTTGCTGGTCCTGACGGCGTTTTATTCTCAGATTTTAAAAATCCTAAACTTAGGAAATATATAGGAATGACATTAAAAGAAGTATCCGAAAAGTTAAATAAACATTATGCTGATGTTGCCATAGACTTTGTTATCGAAGATGGAAGCAGAGTTGGAGTCGTTTATTTTTTAATGTCAGAAGAAAATATAAAAAAACAACTTCAGTTACCTTATATGAGCTTTGGTTCAGATGCAGGTTCGTTAGCACCTGAAGGAGACTTTTTAAATTCAAATCCTCATCCAAGAGCTTATGGTAATTTTGCAAGATTATTGGGTAAGTATGTACGTGAAGAAAAAGTTATTACTCTAGCTAATGCGATTTATAAACTTTCTGGATTAACTGCTACAAAATTAAAATTAAAGAAAAGAGGCTATCTAAGAGAAGGTTACTTTGCAGATGTGGTAATTTTTGATCAAAATACCATTTCTGATCATGCAACTTTTGCAAAGCCACATCAATTAGCTACGGGAATGGAGCATGTATTTGTAAATGGAGTTCAAGTTCTTAAGTCTGGTAAACATACAGGAATGACTCCAGGAAGAGTAGTTCGTGGACCAGGTTATAAAAAATAAATTTTATGAATATTAAAAGTATAAAAACTTGGTCTGAAAATTTAGAATTAACAAAACCATATAGTATTGCATATGAGACAATTAATTCTGTTGAAAATGTTTTTGTTGAGCTTGAATTAGATAATGGTATTAAAGGTTTTGGTTCTGGTTCACCAGCTGAATTTGTGACTGGTGAGAGTATTGATTCTTGTAATTCAATTCTTAAAACTGAGACAAAAGAGATATTAGATAAAAGAGATATCGAAGATATTGAATTAATTTGTGATAATTTAAAAAATAGATGGCCTAGAAATCCAGCAGCTCGTACAGCTGTTGATATTGCATTATATGATGCTTTAAGCAAATTAAAAGGAATACCATTAGTTCAACTTTTGGGAAAATCACATGAAAGCTTTTATACTTCCGTTACTATTGGAATAAAATCAATAGAATCAGCTCAAAAAGAAGCAGAAGAATACGTAGGTCGAGGATTTCGGATACTCAAAGTCAAAACAGGAAGTGATGTATCCTTTGATATTGAATTAATTCGAAAATTAAGAGAAAAAGTAGGAAAAGACGTTTTAATTAGGGTGGATGCTAATCAAGGATATCATATAAAAGACCTTAGTAGATTTTTTGAAGAGACTCTAAATGATAATATTGAATTTATAGAGCAGCCCCTTCATTCTAAACATGACATCAAAATGGATAATTTACCAATAGAAGTCCGTAAAATATGTGCTGCAGATGAAAGCCTTCATAATCCAAAAGATGCAGAACGTTTAGCTCATGAACCAAAAAAGTTTGGAATTTATAATATTAAATTAATGAAGTGTGGCGGTATAAACCCTTCTTTAAAAATTGCCTCATCAGCAGACTCTGCTGGAATAGATCTTATGTGGGGTTGTATGGATGAAAGTATTATCAGCATATCTGCGGCCTTGCATGCAGCAATGGCATGTAAAGCAACAAAATATATAGATCTTGATGGAAGCTTTGATTTAGCTAAAGATTTAGTCTCAGGGGGTTTTAATCTAAAAGACGGGAAGATGTATATAAACGATACTCCTGGAATTGGAGTTAAAAAGCTTTCCACAAAATTTAATTAATATGAAAAAAGCAGTAATATTCACTCATAATTTATTAGCTGAAAATTTTGCAAAAACAGCTCATGGTCTTCTTAGAGGAACTAGTCGATTTGACGTGCTTGCAGTTATTGATTCTATTCATGGAGGAAAAGATGCTGGTGAAGTTCTGGATGGTAAAAGATTAGGTATCCCAACTTTTAAATCAATTACTGATTATATTGAAAATTCAAATGGTGAGGCTGAAGTATGTATTGTTGGGGTAGCGTTCCCTGGAGGTGTATTACCAGAACCTTGTCGTGACGAATTAATTTCTGCAATCAAGAATGGTTTAAGTATTATTTCAGGGTTACATCATTATTTAAGTGAAGATTCTCAATTTAAAAAAATTGCAAAACAATATAATGTAGTAATAGATGATATTCGGAAAACTAAACCAATTTCTGATCTTCATTTTTGGTCAGGTAAAATTTTAGATGTTAAAACACCTATATTAGCAATCTTAGGTACAGATTGTGCGGTGGGTAAACGAACAACTGCACGTTTTTTAATGGAAGCTTGTCAAAATAAAAATATAAAAACAGAAATTATTTACACTGGACAAACGGGGTGGATGCAGGGTTATAAACATGGTTTTATTTTTGATGCAACACCAAATGATTTTGTTAGTGGAGAGCTAGAAAGAGTCATTTTAGAATGCGTTGATCAATCTAACCCGGATCTAATTTTATTAGAAGGCCAATCATCATTAAGGAATCCCTCTGGACCAGCTGGTTCTGAATTAATTTTATCTGGAAACGTAAATGGAGTTATTCTTGTACATCCTTTAGGAAGAGAATTTTTTGTTGACCTTGAAGAATTTGAATACAGGCTTCCAGAAATAGAACAAGAAATTATGTTAATTGAAGCATATGATAAAAAAGTAATAGCTGTAGCTCTTAATGAAGAAAATTCAAATTTAGATATTTTAAGAGAAAATCAAAAAAAGCTTGAAGAAAGTTTAAAAATTCCCGTATCTATTCCACTAAGTGAAGGAGTAGATAAAATTGTTGAACTCATAAAAAAAGAATATTTAATTGAAGAGTAATTTTTTCCAAAAATATTTATTACCTGGTTTCATTTTCCAAAGTTTAATTATTGGAGGAGGTTACGGAACAGGTAGAGAATTAGTCGAGTTTTTTCTTCGAGAAGGTCCAATCTCTGGATTAGTAAATATGGGAATTGCAACTATTATATGGAGTATTGTTCTTGCTATTTGCTTTGAATTTGCTCGGAGAGGAGAATACTATGAATATAGATCTTTTATTAGTGGACTGCTTGGTAAATGGTGGTTTACATATGAAGTTTTATATTTAATTGGATTAATACTTGTTGTTTCAGTTATGGGCTCTGCTTCTGGAGAAATATTTAGTGAAATGTTTAGTCTGCCTGAATTAGTTGGAATTATTATCATGATGTCTCTGGTTGGTTTTATAGTTTACAATGGAACAGTGTTGGTAGAGAAAGTTCTCTCTTTTTGGTCTATTATACTATATGCCGCTTTCGCAATTATGTTCATTATAATATTTATTATGTTTCCGAAAGATATAGCATCTAGTTTTTCTCAACAAACTAGTGATACAAATTGGACTATGGGTGGAATTAAATATGCAGCTTATAATATTGGTTTAGCTCCAGCAATTTTATTTTGTGTTCGCCATTTTGATTCAAGAAAAGAGGCTGTCATTTCAGGTATTGTTGCAGGTATTATAGGAATGTTACCTGCATTAGTTATGTTTATTGCAATGCTAAGTCAATTTCCTCAGATTATATCTGAAACTGTCCCTGTAAATATTATTCTAGAAAAGATTGGATGGAGACCTTTTAAGTTTATATTTCAAATTGTTTTATTTGGCACATTTATTGAAACTGGAGTAGGTTTAATCCATGGATTTAATGAAAGAATTCTTTCTGTAAAACCTAATTTGCGCGATAGTTGGAGAGCAATTATTGGTGTTTTTCTTTTATTAATATCTATATTTTTTGCAAATCAAGTAGGACTAATAGGTTTAATAGCAAAAGGTTATGGAGCATTAACTTGGGGATATTGGATTATTTTTGTTATACCTGTAATTACAATTGGACTGAAGAAGATATTATGAGATGAATGATCTAATTAATAATTTAAAAAAATTCGCAGTCAGCGATTTTCCTGTCGAAACTGTATCTGATTATATTTTAAAATATAAATTTTCTGATAATGAATTAAATAATTACTGTTTTTATAAAGACAGTAAATATGCTCGTCATCTAGTACATAAAGAAAAGGATTTTGAAATCCTGATTGTTTGTTGGAAGCCTGGCCAAGCTGCACCAATTCATGGCCATGAAGGTGAAAAATGTTGGATGCGTATTGAATCTGGAGCACTCCAAATTAGCAATTACAAATTAGATTCAATCAGTCCACTAAAATTAACTATGACTGGTCTTACCAAAGGAGCAGTTGGTTATTTAGATGGCCCAGCTGAAATTCATTCAGTTGAAAATATATATGAAGAACCTGCTATAAGTCTTCATATATATGCTAAACCTTTCGATAAATGTGATATTTATGATTTAAATGAAGGAATTATAAGAAAAACAGAGCTTCTGTATGATAGCATGTACAAGAAACCATGCTAGTTAAAATATTTTTTTAATTACTTTTATAAAGTAATTTCCATTGTCCTACTGTATCGTTTAAATATTATTACACGCTTTTTTTAATTATTAGGACATTCAATGAATAAACCTTTAAGAATTGCACTCTTTGGATTTGGGCGTATTGGTAGAAACATATTTAGAATAGGTTTCAATAATCCACTTTTTGAATTTGTTGCTATCAGCGATCTTGGTCAACCTGAGTCCATGCATTATTTATTAATGAGAGACTCTATCCATGGTACAATGAGTGATGAAATAAAACTTGATGGAAATAATTTAAGATATAATAATCATAAAGTTCGTCTTTTGGAAGGTGGAACTCCAGGCTCAATTCCTTGGGATGCATATGATATTGATTTAGTAATTGATAGTACAGGTATTTATAGAACGCGTGAAGAACTTCAACCACATATAGATGCAGGTGCTAAGCGTGTTTTTGTAACAAAGCCACCTAAAAATCAAATTGACCGAATTGTAATAAAAGGAATTAATGAACCTACGATCGATATTAGTGATAAAATTATTACAACAACATCTGCTACAACTCAAGTATTAGCATTAATGCTTAAGGTCTTAGATGATGCTTTTGGTGTTAAACAAGCGATGATGACAACTGTTCATGCATATACTTCAGATCAACCTTTAGCCGACGCAGTTCGATCTGACTTACGTAGAAGTAGATCTGCTGTACAAAATATTATACCAAATGAAACATGGGCACCTGATTATGTTTCTCAACTAATGCCTCAATTTAAAGACAAAATTACAGGTATGGCCATCAATGTACCTGTAGCAAATGGTTCATGCGTTGACCTTACAACTGAAATGAAGAGTATGCCTTCAGTTGATGATGTTAATGAAGCATTTAGAATTGCTAGTGAAAATGAGTTAAAAGATATAGTTGGTTATACTGAAGATCCTATTGTATCGAGTGATGCAATAGGCAGTGGTAATACGATGGTCTTTGATACAAAGGCAACAATGATTGCTTCTAATAAATTATTAAAAACAATAGCATGGTTTGATAACGGTTGGGGCTTTGCAAATCGTATATTAGAATTAGCTGAAGCATACACATCAATTGGGGAGATAGAATGAGAGTAGCAATTAATGGATTTGGACGTATAGGTCGTTCTGTCTTTAGAATTTTAAATAGTAAGAAAAATGTTTCAGTTGTTGCTATTAACGATATTGCTGATAATGACGCAATGGTATATTTATTAAAATATGATACCGTAATGGGTCCTTTTAAAGATTCAGTTATATTAGATGGTGACATAATGAAAACATCTAAGAATCAAATTAAAATGGTAGCTGAACGAGAGCCATCTTTATTACCTTGGAAAGAAATAGATGTAGATGTTGTAATTGAAGCCACAGGAATTTTTAGAGAAAAATCTCAACTTCAACAACACATTAATGCAGGTGCAAAAAGAGTAATTTTAACGGTCCCTTCCAAGGACGAGATTGATTATACATTAGTTATTGGAGTAAATGATGATGGCTTGACTGAACATCATAAAATCATATCAAACGCAAGTTGTACAACTAATTGTTTAGCGCCAATGGCAAAAATTTTGAATGATGCATTTGGAATTGAATATGGAGTTATAAATACTATTCATGCTTATACAAGTGATCAACGCTTAGCTGATGTTCCTCATTCAGATTGGCGACGAAGTCGTGCAGCAGCAGAAAATATTATTCCAACAACTACTGGTGCAGCTCGCGCGGTTGGAAAAGTACTTCCTGAGCTAAATGGAAAATTAGATGGAATAGCAATGAGAGTCCCAGTCCCTGATGGATCAGTTGTCGATAGTATATTTCGTTTAGGTAAGGATGTAACAACTGATGATATAAATGATGTAGTTCAAACAGCATCAACATCTAATAAAATGTCTGGAGTCGTTGAATATTCTACCTTACCAGTTGTTTCGAGAGATATCATTGGAAATTCTCACTCATCTATTTTTGATGCACCTTTTACTAAAGTAATTGAAGGAAGTTTAGTAAAAACATTAAACTGGTATGATAATGAATGGGGCTATTCAAATCGTGTGGCTGATCTTGTTGGAATCTTAGAGAAATTCGATTAGAATTTTAAAATATTATTCTGACTTATATTTTCTATATATAAATATTAAAATAATACCTGCTAGATTTGGAAACCATATTTCAGGATTTGACCAGGGAATTCCATCAAAAGAAAATTCTGTCAATGGCCATAGCAATTTAGTTGGGAAATAGGCTTTAGAGTGAAATGGAAAGTCTAGTAGAATATGAAAAGGCCATGCCCACATAGCAAATGCTATACTTTTATTGTACTTTTGAACTATCGAAATACAAATCAAAGCGCTTACAAAACTATGAGATAAATCATAGTTAACAAATACCCACCATGGTATTGACTCTAAAGGAGGTGGCCCTTCTCCAAAAGTAATATTTGAAAAGCCTCCTGATACAAATCTAAAAATAAAAAGAACCCCAAATGAGAAAAGGTCTGGCATTGCTCCAAAAAATAATGCGAGCCACGTTCTTCCTCTATAACCAAATAAACCTTTACCCCATAATGCGTGACTTAATGTATCCATTCTAATATTTTATCTTAATCATAATTTATAAAGTTAATTCTTTAATGTTTTTATAAAGATCTAATGATTCAGGATTTTTCAATGTTTCTCTATTTTCAACATCATATCCATTAATTATTTTTTTAACTGCAATTTCAACTTTTTTACCACTAATAGTGTATGGTATATCTTTAGATTCTAAAATAATTTCTGGAACATGTCTAGGAGAACACTTGGTAAAGATATCTTTCTTTATATCATTAATTAGTTCTTTATTAAAACTATAACCTTTATTAATCATAATAAATAAAATCACACGTTCATCATCTTTAATAGACTGGCCAATTACTAGACTATCACTTATGGCATCTAATGATTCAACCACTCGATAAATTTCTGAAGTTCCAATACGTATTCCACCCGGGTTTAAAGTAGTATCACTTCGTCCAAATATTTTTACACCTTTATGGTCATTTATTTCAATAAAATCTCCATGATACCATATATTTCTATATTTATTAAAATAAGCTTCATAAAGTTTTTTGCCATCTTTATCATTCCAAAAATAAATAGGCATTGAAGGGAATGCCTTCTTGCAAACTAGCTCACCTTTTTGATTAAATAACTCTTCTTGATTGTTATTAAAGGCGGCTACATCCATACCAAGACCAATACATTGAATTTCACCACTAATAACAGGCAGAGTTGGATTGCCAAGAGCAAAGCAAGAAATGATGTCTGTACCCCCAGAAATAGAAGCTAACTGAACATCTTTTTTAATATGTTGATAAACATATTCAAAACATTTTTCAACTAATGGCGACCCAGTTGATAATATTGACTTTAAAGATTTTAGAGAATGTGTTTTTTTGGGAGAAACTTTAGTGTTTATACATGATTCTAGAAATTTTGGACTGGTTCCAAAATGGGTTATTTTATAATTATCAATCATATTCCACATGCTATTTTTATTTGGTTGAAATGGCGAGCCATCATATAAAACAATAGTAGCACCAATGGCAAGATTGCTAATTAGCCAATTCCACATCATCCAACCGCATGTAGTAAAATAGAAGACGGTGTCATCTGCAGAAATATTTGCATGAAGACGAAGTTCCTTTAAATGTTGAATTAATGTACCACCAGCTCCATGTACAATTGATTTGGGTTTTCCTGTAGTACCACTAGAGTACATTATATAAATTGGATGATCAAATGGTAGTTGCTCAAAAAATAATGACTCTGGATTAGAATCAAGAAAGCTCTGCCAAAGTATACTATTATCAATCGATTTAAAGTTAGTTGAAGAGGAAATAAATGGTACGATAACAGTTTTTTCTATTGTGGGTAACTTATCTACAATTGCTTCTAGTTTATCAATTGAATTAAAAGCTTTTCCATTATAAAAATAACCATCAGCTGCAAAAACAACTTTGGGTTTAATTTGTGTAAAACGGTCTAACACTCCTTGAATTCCAAAATCAGGAGAACAAGATGACCAAATAGCACCAATTGAAGTAGTTGCCAACATTCCAATAATAGCCTCAGGTATATTTGGTATATACCCAACGACTCTATCACCTTTTTTTACACCCATTTTCCTTAAACTAGAAGCTAATTTTTCGACTTCAATATATAATTTTTTATATGAAATAGTTCTATTAGAATTGTTTTCACTTTGAAAATGAATTGCTGGTTTATCAGACCTAACTCTTAGAAGATTCTCAGCAAAATTAAACCGAAGACCTTCAAACCATTTAGCACCCGGCATCTTATTTACATCATCTACTATATTTTTATAATTAGATGAAAATTCAATAGCCATAAACCCCCAAATAGCTTTCCAAAAATCACTAATATTTAAAATAGACCATGAATGGAGTTCAGAATAGTTTTCTATATTTAGATTAAATCTACTATTTACTTGTAATCGAAAGGCTTCTAATTGAGATGAGTCAATTTGATTTTTACTTGGTTTCCAAAGAATAGTATTCATTTTTAATTATATAATTATTACAAAGAATATATAAAAAAAAAGCCCCGAATTAACGGGGCTTTTTTTAATTAGACGAGTTATGGTTTAACGTTCAATACTCATTTCTGAGGGAACAATCATTACAGCTGGGACTGCAGCATCACTAACCATATTATTGAATTTAAATAAATCATCTGTTAAGACCTTATCCAGTTTTTTATAGTGAACTTGAGCTTGGTCTACTAGATCATTAAGTACATCATAAGATTGGGCAGTTGGCTTTGCATCTACACTAGATACAACTCGTACAAGTGCAGCAATCTTATTATCCAATCTTATTGGATAATTTAACGGATCCTGTCGAGATTTTGATTCAACTTGAATTAGTCTTTTTTCAATCGTTGATAAAGACTCTACCAATTCTTTACCAGCATTTGTTAAATCATCATTTTTAAATCCTGAATCTTTCATAAGATCAGTTAGGGTACCAATTTGTTTTTTGATGCTTCTAATTGTGAGGATTTTTTCATTTATTTCACTTGTTCTATCTCTTATATCCATTAGAAGATCAAATTGATCTTGAAAATCAGATTGAGTTGTCATTATTCTTGGATCTTTTTTAATGTAGAAAGATTGTGTTTGACTTTTTCCACCAACTGTCATTTTTACTTTATATTCACCAGGAACAGCCTTAGGACCAATATGAGTCCCTCCCCACATAACCGCTCCAGGAACTTTTTTAGCATCAGGGTAACGCAAGTTCCAGACAAAACGATTCATTCCTTTATTAGTCTCAACCATCATACCCGGATTTTTTTTATCTTTTTTGTTGGTAAATGTTTTGATTACATCGCCGTTAGTTTCCATGAATTCAAGCTTTATTTCAGCATCTTTATCTAGTTCATCTTTAAGATAATAAAATGTCATTACACCATTGGGTGGATTAGCACCAGCTGTTGGATCTGGGCCACCCCAGCCACCACCAGCATTTAATCGATATGTATCTCTAGGTTTATAAAGATGAGAGTTAGATTTTGCAACTTTATTAGATAATTGATGAAGTGGGGTTAAATCATCCATAATCCAAAATGATCTACCTTGTGTTGCTACAACAAGATCATTATTTTTTACCACTAAATCAGTTATTGGTGTTATTGGAAGATTTAATTGGAATGGTTGCCAATTACTACCATCATCAAATGATACATACATACCGGTTTCTGTACCAGCATATAATAATCCCTTTCTAACTGGATCTTCACGAATTACGCGAGTAAAAGCATCTTTTGCAATTCCTTTAGATATCATTTTCCATGATTTTCCATAATTATTTGTTTTGAAAAGATATGGTTTAAAATCATCTGACTTATAACGTGTTACTGCCATATAGGCTGTAGCAGGGTCATGAGGTGATTGATCAATACTATTAACCATTCCCCATTCAGGCATATTCTTTGGAGTTATTTCACTCCATGATTTTCCACCATTTTTGGTAATATGAACTCTACCATCATCAGTTCCAATCCAAATAACACCTTCTTCTTGAGGAGAGGGTGTTATTACAAAAATTGTACAATAATATTCTACACCAGTATCATCTTTAGTTATTGGTCCACCAGATTCATCTTGCATAGAGACTGTATTAGTAGATAAATCGGGACTAATTAATTCCCATGATTCACCTTCATCAGTAGATTTATGAAGATGTTGAGAGCCAACATATAAAGTTTTTGAATCATGTGGGTCAAATTCTATAGGGAAATTCCACTGAAACCGATATTTCAAATCTTTAACACCGTGGCCCATAGGATTATCAGGATAAACTGTAATATTTCTTCTTTCACCAGTTGTATGGTCATATCGAGTCAAGAATCCACTATATGATCCAGCATATACTATATTTGGATTTTCTGGATGAGGTGCTACATGCGCACTTTCACCACCACCTACAGGATAATAATCTCTTGCTGTTATACCGCCGCCCATTGTTCGAGAGGCAATAGAAACTGTACTATTATCTTGTTGTCCTGCATAAACTCTGTAAGGGAATTGGTTATCAACATCTACACGATAGAATTGTGAAGTTGGTTGATTATGGTATGTACTCCATGTTGCCCCTGCATCAAAAGAGACTTGCCCTCCACCATCATCTGCAATTAATAAATGCTGAGAATCCATAGGATCAATCCATAGGTCATGGTGATCTCCATGAGGTGTTCTAATTGAATTAAATGTCTTACCACCATCTTTAGAACGCCAGAATTGAACATTTAAAACATACAATACATCTTCGTTCTCAGTATCTGCATATATACGAGTATAGTACCATGCTCTTTGACGTAAATTATTGTCAGAACTTGTTTTTGTCCAAGTTTTACCACCATCATCTGATCTAAAAAGACCGCCATCTCTATTTTCAATTAAGGCCCAAACGCGATCTGAATTTAATGGTGAGACTGCAATTCCAATAATTCCAACTAATCCTTCAGGTAGTCCTTTGTTTTTAGTGATATCTTTCCATGTATCTCCGCCATCCGTAGATTTCCAAAGGCCTGATCCCTCACCACCACTTTCGAGGCTATAAGGTGTTCGTTTTATTCGCCATGTTGAAGCGTAAATAATACGAGGATTATTAGGATCAAGGATTAAATCAGCAGCGCCAACTTCATCATTTATGTAAAGAATTTTTTCCCAATTTTCACCACCATTTTTACTACGGTAAACTCCACGCTCTTCATTTGGACCAAATAAATGCCCAAGAGCAGCTACATAAACAATATCAGGATTTCTAGGATGAATACGAATTCTTGGTATATGCCTTGAATCTTTTAAGCCTAAGCTCTTCCATGTTTTTCCAGCATCAGTGGATTTCCACATTCCATCACCATGAGAAACATTTCCTCTTACAGTAACTTCACCACCACCAACATAGATAACATTTGGATCCCATTCACTTACAGTAACAGCCCCTATGGATCCACCATAATAACCATCAGAAATATTCCCCCAAGTTTGACCACCATTTTTTGTCTTCCAGACACCTCCACCTGTTGCACCAAAATAGGCTAAAAATTTATTTCCTGGAACACCTGCAACTGAAGCTGATCTTCCGCCACGAAATGGACCAATATTTCTATATTTGAGAGCTTTAAATAAGCTTTCATTAAATCGCTCATTAGCACTGATGACTGTTAAGCCAATTAAAAGCAATAAAGTCATTTTAAACAATTGTTTACTTGTACGCATAAATCCTCCTCATTGGATTGTATATAAAAAATACTATGAATACTATGTCCGATTACTGTTTTTTTGCAACATATTAAATAAATAGTGTTAAATTTTTATATCATTTATTAGATATAAATGTTTCCGTCGCTATCTGTATTATGTTTTGATTAAATTTGTTATCTATATTTTGGATTAAATTAAATGAAAATTGCATTTTTAACTTCTGGCGGAATTGCTCCCTGTCTCTCTGCATCAATAGGAGCTTTAATTGATGCTTATAATACTTTATCTCCAAAAGCTGAACTAGTTGGTTATCTTCATGGTTACAGAGGATTGCTTTTGGGTAATTCTATTAATATCCCCGAAAAAGTTAAGAAAAGTACTGAAATCCTTTACAATTTTGGTGGAAGTCCAATTGGAAATAGTAGAGTAAACCTTACAAATGTAGATAGTTGTATTAAGTCAGGTTATGTTAAGGAAGGTGAAGTCCCTTTAGAAATAGCAGCAAATCAATTAGTAAAAGATGGGGTTAATATTTTACATACTATTGGTGGTGATGATACCAATATAATAGCAGCACAACTTTCATTTTATCTAAAAGAAAAAAATTATGACCTTACTGTAGTGGGTCTTCCTAAAACAGTGGATAATGACGTTTATCCAATCTCACAGTCATTAGGTGCTTGGACAGCAGCTGAACAAGGTGCGATTTTCTTTGAAAATATTGCAAATGAAAATACAACGAGTCAAAGACAGTTAATTATTCATGAAGTAATGGGTCGTAATTGTGGCTGGCTTACGGCTTATACAGCAAAAGAGTATCATGAACGTCTAAATGAAAAACAATTTTTACCAGAGATACTGATAGAAAAAAATAGGTGGGATATTGATGCCGTATATATTCCTGAGATTGAAATAGACTTTAATAATGAATGCGCTCGTTTAAGAAAATTAATGGATGAGAAAGATTCAATAAATATATTTTTAAGTGAGGGTGCGGGTACAGATACAATTGTTAAAGAAATGGAGAAGAATGGAAAAACTATAACTAGAGATGCATTTGGTCATGTTGACTTAGATACCATCAATCCGGGTCAATGGTTTGCTAAACAATTTGCTAAACAATTAAATGCTCATAAGACACTGGTTCAAAAAAGTGGTTATTTTGGTAGGAGTGCGCCCCCAAATAAAAAAGATTTAGATTTAATTAAATTATCTGGAAAACTTGGTGCTGAAAGGGCATTAAATGGTGAAAGTGGTGTTATTGGTTTAGATGATGATAATAATGCTCTATTAAGTTTAATTAATTTTAAAAGGATTAAAGGAGGGAAGCCATTTGATCATACGGTTAGTTGGTTTAATCAATTATTAATGGATATTGGTCAGAAATAAATACAAGGGTAAAAAATGAGTTTAAATTTAGATAGTTTAGAAGCGGTTGCCGAAGCAATGACAGCACCTGGTAAAGGGATTCTTGCAGCTGATGAAAGTACAGGAACTATAGGTAGTAGATTCTCACAAATTAATACTGAGAGCACTTTTGAAAGTCGTAACGCATATCGTGATCTTTTATTTAGTGCGGAAGGCATGGAAAATTATATTAGTGGTGTAATTCTTTATGATGAGACACTTCACCAATCATCGTTAAAAGATAATCTCATCTACCCTGAATATTTAATGAACAAAGGTGTCGTTCCTGGAATTAAAGTAGACATGGGTGCTCATGATCTTCCAAAAAGCGATGGTGAAAAAATCACAAGTGGTTTAGATGGCCTGGATGAACGACTAAAAGAATACCGAAAACTTGGCGCTCGTTTTGCAAAGTGGCGAGCCGTTATAAATATAACAGATGATAATCCAAGTGGACATTGTATTACTGCTAATGCGCATGCCTTAGCTCGTTACGCTGCCTTATGTCAGTCTAATGACATTGTGCCAATTGTTGAACCTGAAATTTTAATGGATGGGACTCATGATATTGATGATAGTTTTGTAGTAACCGAAGAAGTTTTGCATAGAGTGTTTTTTGAACTTTATTCTCAAGGTGCGAGTCTAGAACAAATGGTTCTAAAACCTAATATGGTTTTATCAGGCTATGATGCTAATGATCGCGCAAGTGTTGATGAAGTAGCAAATGCAACACTACAATGCTTTTTTAGATCCGTACCGGCAGCAGTCCCAGGTATTGCATTTTTATCTGGAGGACAAAGCGATGAAGATGCCACAGCACATTTAAACAAAATGAATCAGATACTAGGTGATAATAAAATTTGGAATCTAACTTTTTCATATGGTCGTGCTTTGCAACAACCAGCGCTGAAAGCTTGGCAAGGTAAAGAAGAGAATATTAAGGCTGCTCAGGATGCATTTTTAAATAGAGCAAAATTAAATGGACTTGCATCTGCAGGTAAATACTCAACAGACATGGAGTAATTTATTATAATTCGTTTGTAAGACAGTGAATTGCCCCACCGCTTAGACGAAACTGAGTGGTGGGTACTGTAATATGCATTACTTCTAACTCTTTAAGAAGCGGGGCAACTTTATTTGAACGAAATCTTGTCGGCCCAATAAGGTATCCAGGTAAGGGTTGGCAATTAACAGCAAATTCACCAAGCTCTTTTTCAGTACCTATAGCATCTTCAGGCCCGACTTCAACTAATTCAATATTTTTTCGTTTTGCAAAGGATTTTAGATTATAGACTGAATCGGTTTCCATTAGTGATGTGCACGCAATCATAGCAGCTAATCTATTTTCTTTATTTAAAACTGGAGTAAATAAAGTATCAAGGTGAAATGCTTTTGATTTCATGATGACTAATTCATCAACATTAAATTCTTCAGCAACCCATTCAGCCCCTTTTAAATTATTTCTGCATTCACCTGAAAATAATATTTTATCTTCTGGGCATAGATAAAATTCGCCCCCTTCAGCAGTTGCACTAGAATCTTCAGGAATACGAATTGTTTTGTAACCCATAGATTCTAACATGGCTTGCATAATATCAGCTTCAATTTGGCGTGCTTCTTCACTGAATTTTGATATAATAATTTTCCCATTTTGATCGCTGACAAAAAGATCGCGAACAAATACGAAATCATGTTGTCTCTGATTTGTATTTTGTTTGTCTAAAAAATAAGGAAAATCAATTTCAACTACATCAATTGGTAGTTGAGTGAAAAGTTGAGTTAACATGTACATTTCAATTTGGACTAATTCTTGATTAGGGACTACACCTTGCTTCATTGCAGGATTATTTTTATATATAGGTGTTCCATGACCCCACCAGTCATGTTTTGGTAGATGTGAAATAAGAATTTTCATTTTCTATATTGTTAACTTAAATACAAAAGTATAAGAGGGTTCCCATTTACCATCAATTTTCACATTTACATATTTATAGAATATAGTTGGTTTACCAATTTTTGTTTTTGGTAAATCAAATCCAAATGCTATCCAGTTTATATAATAATTCCAGGTTTTTGGAGCAAAAAAGAATTCTTCACTAATAAAAGGGGTGATTTTTAAAGACGTCATTGGCCTAGGAGCTTTAAATTGAATTCTACTACGGTTTCGTATTTCATCATTTTTACCATCACGTATACGATAGTCCATACGACTCCTTAGCTGTATTTTGATTTTTTGATTATTGATAGCTTTAAGTATTTCAAGTTGAGGCCTTTGTTCTAAATTCCAATTATTATCTTTGAATCTATACTGAGCTCTATACTTAAGTCCAATAGTCCATGTCGGTATTATTGGATAATGAATCCCAAGATCTAAATGTTTATGAAAAAATCCAGTTTCATTAACACGTCCATCAAAATCAAAAGTAAGTGTAGAATAGCCTAAAGGTCTTTTAATAACTATTTTATCTTGATGATTGATTTGACTAAAAATAGTAGTTGATGAAATCGTCAATAATAATAATTTTTTATACATCTATAATTTCATAAACTTTATCTTTGAGCCCAAGTTTTCATTATCGGTCATTAAAATTAAGTAATCTTTATTAAACATAAGTGCATCAACTTTTTGTTCTTTGATGATAGCAATTGGTCGAATTAGATCAGGATGATTAGGTTTAAATAAACCAGCTGGGCTAATCTTTCCTAGCTGATAGAGCGCAGATATAAATGGCCCATAATTACCAGGATCAGAAGTAGCAACTGTCCATAAGTTTCCATCTTCATCTAAGGCTAAGTCTGAAATATTTCTTTTATGTTTTTTTGGCTCAGGCAAATCAAAAGTAAACTGATTTATATCATAAAAAGTTTTATTTTTTTTATTAAAGAAAGAAGTAAATAGAGTAGATAGTCTTGAATCAGAGCCTCTATCACCATAAATAAATAAAAGTCCTTGTCCAGATGGAAAAATGGTAAGGCCTTCTAAATTCATTTTTGGCTTGATTAGTGGTAGGGTAAAGGTATGAATTACTTCAACACGGAAATCTTTAGGATCAATGCTTATTTCAAAACATTTTCCACCACTCTCCATAAGTATATAACGGTTTTTTACTCCAGGTACTTGTATAGAAGCTTCGAGGTCATTGGGTAATTTTATTTTTGGCCAAATTAAATTTTTAATTTTTAGTTCTTGATTAATATAACTTATACGAGCTTGATCTTTTCTTTTATTATCATGGACAACTAAAAACCCATCTTTGAATTTTGAAATTCCACTAACTGAGTATTCCCGTTTGTCATGAATTGTTTCCCAATTATATTTTTGCGGGGAAATTATAAAGAAGATTGTAGTAAGAATTAGCTTAGCCATTTTTTACTTTCAATATATAGATAAAAGCAGATGTAAGTATACCTGGATAGAAGGGTTCAATATTAAATGGATAATTACCTAATAATCCACCAGATATTATCCAAAGTATACTTACCAATGCAGGACAAACCATCATAAGAATTATTCCATTTTTAAATTTGTTATTAAATGATAAAAGAAATGGTATCACAAGTCCTGGTACAATAATAGATCCTAAGTTATACCACAGTTTTACAACTGAAGGTATACTGAAAGCTAAAATAAGTGCAATAAAACTAGTTACCAAAAGACCTTTATGAATTAACTGCGTAGATTGATTATCCCACGAATCTTTCTTTGAAGAATTGGTTTTTATTTGCCATAGAATATCTCTTCCAAAAGTAATTGCACTGATCATTCCTAGTGAATCTATCGTGGACATAATAGTGGCTAGTAGACCTGCAATGAAAATGCCGTAAGCAATAGGAGGTAGCACTAAACCTGCTAGATTAGGGTAAGCAAATAATGGATCAGTACCAGTTAATATTGCTTTAGCATAGAGGCCAGTTGATAAAGTTAAAATATCAAATAAAAACCAAAATATTATTGAAATAACAATTCCTTTTTGGGCAGTCTTAGGTGATTTTGCAGCTGCACAACGTTGATAGAACCCAGGATCTACAAATGTCCAGATGGCAATAAAGAACCAAACCAAAATATACTGAATAGAAGCACCACCAGTTATATTTAAATGCGCTTTTGGTAATGATGCAGCAAGTTCAGAGTAACCACCAAATGCTTTTATTGAATATACTAATAAAAGAATAAAACCCAGGAACATGAATCCAAATTGGAGTTTATCTGTTCGAACGATTGCTTTAAATCCACCAATAAATATGTAACTCAAGCTTATAGCTGTTGCTATTATTAAAGAAATTCCAAAAGATAAGCCCGTTATAAATTGAAGTAGAATACCAATGCTAAGGATATATGGAGCTGGACTAGCAAGTGCTAAAATATATAGTGCACTTACAACTCCTGCTGTTTTACCATATTTAGAATGAAATTGATCAGGAAGCGAAATAAATTTTGATTGATTAATTTTTCCAGCAATGAAAAATGCAAATAACAGTGCAAAAATATAGTAAGGTAGAGAGAAAATAAACCAAGTTTGTACTCCAAAATTAAATGTATTCTCACCTATCCCAAGTATACCCCCATACCATGTTGCCACTAGAGTAACAACAAAACTAGGGAGGCTAAGTTTTCTTCCAGCTAATAAGTATTCTTCTGGATCTTTATTAGAATAATTTGATCGAATAAAACCTAAAAAGACTAATGCACCTAAATAGATTATAAGTATAGATACGTCGAGCCAATGCATTAATTAACTTTCAAGATGATTTCTAAAGACTAGTGTAGGCCCAGAAGAGTTAACTTCAAATTTTTTAGCTAATGATTGATTTGAAATGGCTCTAGAAGAAGGATCTAATTTTGAATTATTTATTGGATATTTAAGTTCTCTTGTTGAAATAATTGTATTAAAATTTTTAACAAAAAGTGAGACATTAGTACCAATAGTTGAATTAAATATTTTTTTACCTGTATGGCAAGTTACCGTTTGGTAATCTGAAACCATTTTTAATTCTAGTTTATCATAGTAATCAAATAAGATATAATGATTAGCTATGGTCATGTCTTCGCGTAGTCCAGTTGCCCCTAGTATAGTTAGTTTTTTAATATTATTTACAATGGCCCAGTCTAAAGATTTTTCAAGGTCAGTATTGGATTGATTTGTATCATGAACTATTAACCCCTTAAATTCTATGTTACTATCCATTGAATCTAAATCACCAATAATAATGTGCGGCATCAAACCTAAACTTTCTAGTTTATTAATTGCACCATCGGTACAAATTACAGTTCCTGCATTTTCTAGAATTTCAAGAGGGGTTGAGCTTGATGGGAATAAGCCGTTGGCTAAAATAATAACCGGAGATTTAAATAAACTTTTCATTTTCTAAGTTCAAATTTATGCTTTATAGATTCACAAAACATAAGAAAGCCTAATTAAAAAAGATGGATAAAGTAATTTCAAAATATTCTGATCATCCTTTAAGAAGTTGGTTTATAAAGCAAAGCCTTGATTCTCCAATAAGAACTATTATTTTTTCTATATTGATAACATTATTTGCTGCTTCTGGATCTCGATTTTTTATTATTGATGATGATATGTTGAAAATTTTACCTAAGGAACTTGATTCAAGGGTATCATGGGATTTAATTCAAGATGAATTTGGTAGTACAGAGGTCATATTTGTAGCCTTTGGAAAAGAAGGAAAATCAATTTTTAATCCAGGGGCAATGGCAACTTTATGGGATTTAACTAAAGCTTTAGAAGCTACAAGTCAAGTGGAAGAGGTTATCTCTATTTCGTCAGCAAGACGAATGGACAATAATGATGGTTTTATGGAGATTGATGATTTACAATCTGATAGAAATCTCAATCAAGAAGAAGTTGATAGAATTGAAGAATACCTTGAGAAAAACCCAACAATTAAGAAACGCTTTATAAGTGAAGATAATCAATATTTTTTAGCTACAATTCAACCTTATGAAAGCAGTGCTCTAAATACATTTAGAGATTCAATAACAACTATATCCAACCCAATATTAATTGACTATGAAATACATTATGGAGGCCAAGCTTATCTGACAGGAACTATGCCAGAATTAATCCGTGATGATGTTGTTGGACTTGCAAAAATAGGTGTTTTAATAATGACTATAATCTTACTCGCGAACCTTCGAAGTATTGCTGGTGTTGCGATGGTGCTTATGCTTATTGGCTTATCTTTGATAGCAATGATTGGGGTACAAGGGTGGGTTTATCATTTAACAGGTTCTGATAGATTTCTTTTTACTTTAGCAAATACATCAATGCCTATTATTTTGTTAACAATTGCTAATTCTGATGGTGTTCATGTCATTTCTAAATTTTTTAAAGAATTGAGAGTAAAAGAAGATTCTCGCAAAGCTTTAGCCTCAACAATGGATTCACTTTTAATCCCAATATTTCTAACGACTATTACAACAATAGCAGCTTTTGCAACAATGACCGTTTCTCCAATAGAACCATTATTTGGTTATGGGATAATTATTGGAGCTGGAATTGCTTGGGCTTGGTTTTTAAGCTCTTTATTACTTCCTGCAGTTATCAGTTTAAAAAAATGGGATAACAATTCTATTGCTATAAGACGAAGAAGTATTTTTGAGAATATTATTAAGAAATTAGGAAAAGTAGTATTAACCCATCCTAAATATGTTTTTACAGTTGGTGTCGCTTTTGTCATTATTGGGTGTACAGGTTTATCAAAAATTATTGTTGATGTAAATATGGTTAATTTTTTTGAACCAGGGACAGAAATTCGTGATTCAATGGATTTCTTAGATGAAAAGATGGCAGGCACTGTAGATATTAGAGTAAGGGCTGAAGGTGATATGAAAAATCCCGAAATATTATCAAGTATGCGAAAGCTACAAAGTATTATGGAAGAAGACGAAAAAGTATCAACTAGCTTTTCAATTGCTAACGTTGTTGAGCAAATGCATCGAACTGTAATGGATGATGATCCAAGTTATGAAGTAATCCCAGATGATCAAGATAAAGTAAATAATCTTTTTACAATGTATTCAATGTCAGGTGATCCAGATGATTTTTCTTCGATGGTTGATTATGAATATAAGATTGGATTGATCACAGCATTTTCAAAGGTTATGTCAACTATTGAGATTTTTGATTATGTTGAAAAAATGAATCGAGAAGTTATGTTGCTTGAAGCCTCAGATTTAGATCTTGAATTCACAGGAATGATTGTAATATTAAGGGACTTAGTTGATATGATTGTATCCTCATCGATTTTGAATATTGTATTTTCATTAATCATAATTGGTATCATTGCATCTATCTTCTTTAAAAGAATATTGTGGGGATTGCTTGCTGTTGTTCCTCTATTCTCAGCAGTTATAATCAATTTCGGGTTTATGGGATACTTTGGGATAGAGTTAAGTCATGTCACGGCTTTACTTTCTTCAATAATTATTGGAGTTGGAGTTGATTTTTCAATCCACTATATATCTCAGTTTCGCCGTTTATCTCGGACAGTTGAATCAGATAAACTTAGTCGTGAGGTTATAGATGACGTTGGTTATCCAATTATTTTAGATGCGGGTTCTAATATGGGTTTTGGAGCACTGCTTTTTTCAGTATTCCTCCCAATTCAAAACATTGGAGGACTTATGGTATTTGCAATGGTTTCAACATCAATAGGAACACTTACCGTTCTTGCTGCTTTATCAGAATTATTGAAACATAGATTAATTGAAAAGGAGGATGCTTTAAGATGAAATATTTTTTACTATACTTTTATAGCGCATTTCTTTTTGGTCAAACAGGGCTTGAAGTTGCTAAAATGGTTGAAAATAGAAAGACACCGAATGACCAATCAAATACAACTAAAATGATTTTGACCAATTCAAAAGGTAAAAAAAGAATTAATATTTTAAAGTCAAAATCTATGGACAGTAACAAAAAACAAATTATGTGGTTCTTAGAGCCAAAAGATGATAAGGGTGTTGCTTTTCTAAAAATTGAGAATCAAGGTAAGGATGATGAAATGCGTATGTGGCTACCAGCATTTAAAAAAGTCAGAAGGATTTCGTCAAAAAGAAAAGGCGATTCATTTATGGGCTCAGATCTTAGTTATGAAGATATGAGTAGTCGTAAAATAGAAGAACATAAATATTTAAGACTTGAAGATGAGATCATTAATGATCTCTTATGTTATCAATTAGAGGTAATCCCAAATGAGAAAGCTCAATCAGCTTATTCAAAACATCTATCTTGGATAGATCAATCTACATTAATGATTATAAAAGAAGAGTCTTACGATAAACGTGGTGAGTTAAAGAAGACAAAAGAGTTTAATAATTCAGTTTTAAAAGGGTACTCTGTAATGGAGCGTGTTTTTGTAAAAGATGTGCAAAAAAATCATTCAACAGAAGTTACATTTGAAGGGTTGGAAGTTAACTTAGGTATTAAAGAAACTCTTTTTCAGGAGAAAAATCTAAAAAGGTTACCAAAAAATTAATTTTTAATAATTTTATAATATTCATGAAAAAACTTACTATTCTTTTAGCAATTTCTTTATCTACTGCACAAATTAATTATTCGGGTGAGCTGGCTGCAAAATATATGAATCGAATTTCTGATAAATCAGAAATAAATCTACCCTATCGAATGATTTCATTTAATCTAGGCTATACTTTAGGAGCAATTGATATTAATACTGTCTCAGGTATTGAATACCGAAATAAACCTGCAGAGTCTAGCTATATTCTTAGAGAAGCATACTTAGCTTATTACCCTCAATGGGGTGAAATGAAGATTGGTAAACAAATTCATGCATGGGGTAGTGTTGATGGTAATAATCCAACTGATAATTTAAATCCTTATGACTATTATTATCTTTTTAAGGTTGGAGAAGGAAGAAAAATTGGTGTCTTTTCATTTTCTACGAAAATTTACTTTGGCAACTCTAATTTAGAAGCGGTGATAATACCAAAATATGAAAAAAATAGATTTCCTTACGGAGAAAAAGATTTTCCATTATCTTCACCGGTTGAGCCTCAGATTGAATATCCTGTAAAAAATGAATTTCAATTTGGATTTCGCCTTCAAACACCAATGGGAGAAAGTGATTTAGGCTTATCAATTTTTAAAGGAAATGATCGATCGCCAACTATGACGGCAGCTAATGTTCTATTCGAAAATGAAAATAATTATCAGCTGAATCCTTTGTTAGGGTATAGAGAAACAACTGTTTGGGGTTTAGATTTTGTAACATTCTTTGGTGATTTTACTCTAAGAGGTGAAGGTGCTATTTTTAAATCTAGGACACCTATTTTACAGTTAAACCTACTTAAAACTTCACCATCTCTTTATGAACTCCAACATGATATAACATATTCACAATATGTTATTCAGGTTGAATATTCAACCCCTTCTAATATTCTTTTATCTGGACAATTAATTGGTAATTCTCTTCAAAATGAGGCATATGAGTGGTATCATGCATCATCAAGTGAACTTGTGATCTTTCCGCCTCCAAAGTTTCAACCAGGTATGGGCAATCCTTTAGCAATGTTTTCTGAACTTGCGCTTTTATTTAGTTCAACAGGCGTACTAATGGATGATCGGTTAGAATTAAAAGGGAATATGATGCTTAACCTCGATAAAAAAGGAAATATGCTTAGTGGATCAATTGGATATTCACCATTAATAAATTGGAAATTAGAAACAACAATTACAAAGTTTACTGGTGATAAAGGTGACTTTGATAATACATTTACTATTATGGAAGATTTTTCAAATCTAGCTTTTCGTATGATATATAACTTTTAATAAATGAAAAATATAAACTTTAAAATCCAATCACATTATTTTATAAGATCATTATTGCTAATTATTACAATGATTTTTCCGATAATTAATAATGCCCAACAGACTGGCTTATCTATTATTAAAAAAATGGAACAATTAAAAAAACCTTCTGATAGTGAAACTATAATGAAAATGACCTTAGTCTCTAAAAAAGGTAATAAAGAAAGAAGTCGTTCTAGAGTACTTACTACAATTGAAAAAAATTATGAAGATGGTATTTATAAAATGAAATCACTTCTAAGGTTTTCGGAGCCAAAAGAAGTAAATGGCACAGCTTTTTTAACTTGGGATCGTATAGATGCTAAATTCGATGACCAATGGTTATACTTACCGGCATTAAAAAAAGTTAAAAGAATACGTGCTAATGATAAAGAAAGAAGTTTCATGGGTAGTGACTTTACTTATGAAGACCTTTCAGGTCGTGATTTAAAATCTGATAATTATGAACTCATTGGTGAAGATGTTGTACATGGGTCAGAATGCTATATAATAAATGCAATTCCAATCGATAAAAAGACTCAATATGGATCTCGTATGATTTGGGTAGAAAAAGAAAATTTTTTAATGAAAAAAGTGGAATTTTATAATAAAAAAGGTAAACAAATAAAAATTTTAGATATACCAAATCATGTAAAAAATAGAGATTATTGGATGGCAACAAAGTTGACAATGCATAATATTCAAAAATCTCATAAGACAGTACTAGAGGTTCTTAAGTTCAATTATGATCAAGGTTTAAATGATAATATTTTCACAGAAAGCTATTTAAAAAGACGATGATTATTTATAATAGAACTGAATATACTAAATTAACAAATAATCAGTATAAAAAAGAAAAACGTCGTCTTCAGTTAGAATTATTAAAATTACAAAACATGCTGTAGCACATATGTAGCAGTCTTACTGCTGAAAGGTGTGTTATGGCTTCATTATATCAACGTAAAAACGGTATCTATTACCTGAGTGTAGTATTTCAAGGTGGTCGATCAACAAAGTCACTTGAAACTAAATCAGAAGAAACAGCTAAGGCTATTACTCCATATGTAGAACGTCAGCTTTTAGATCAGCTTATAAATGACATCTTGTTTGAAAATGTATTAGCGTGATTCAACTCATTTGAAAATATTTATATATTCCAATTATTATTATTGGTATTTGTAATGAAAAGTTTGCTAATAATGGTTTGTCTTTAGTTATAGTACCAACTACTGTCCAACAAACAATACCTAAGCTATGTGGTATCATGCTATAAGGATAAAAATCTAAATAAAAGGTTAATATTCCTAATAATGTTAAGGTAGTAGCTGTCCATTTTAAAATTTTTATTTTTATTGTCATTTATTGCCTCTATATGTAATTAATTTTAAATTTAATCTTAATATATAATTTCTTTGTTTCCATCATTTAATCTAATATTAATTAAAAAGTTGAATATGCTCGGTTCAGTCCCAATGAATTATTGGTGCATTTTCTAAGTCTTAAGACGTACATAGAACCACGCTTAAAAGTGGCAGATTAGTTTTGTCCAGTGTTGTTATAGAAAAAGCCCCATTAAATATATAACACCTTTAAACGCACACAGAATTTTCTGCCAAAAATCTCAACCCAAAATACCTTTTAGGGGATGTATCCTTTAAATAAAGTCACTCACATATAGTTCAACTTTTTTTATTATTATACATACTTTCTTTATATTTAAATTCTTAGCTAGGACAAAACTCAATTAAAAAGGTTCCTCCATGCACAAAAGAAATATTTTACTTTCAATTCTTTTACTAAATGCAGCCTCATTTGCTGGGCCTTCCGAAAACATTCACTTTTGGCACGCAACAAAATTTAACAAAACTTTATCTGATAAATTTGCAATGACTCTGGAACAAGATCTTCGAACAGAATCATCTCTATTTTATGCCCACAGTGATATTGGATTCAAATATAGAATAAACACGAAGTTTACATTGAACATCAATTTCAGGGAAGTTTTCGAGAAAAAAGATGGTGTTTGGGTTTCAGAGCATCGACCTCATGGAACTATTTCAACAAAAATGAAATTGGGCAACTTTAATATTTCAGCAAGAAGTCGAATTGAATACCGCTTAAAACAAAACAAAGATGCAATTTTTCGAAATCGCGATATGATTACTTTAAAATCTGGACGTGAATTCACATCTTTTAAATTAATACCCTATATCGCCGATGAGATTTTTTATGATTTTGAGAAGAAAGAACTAAATCGGAACCGTGCATACATTGGCTTTTCGATAAAATCGTTTCAATCATTTAGTCCAACAGTTTATCTCATGAAACAATCTAATTATAAAGAAAATGCGTGGAGTTCCTTCATTGCAGTGGGAATAAAAATAAATTTTTAGAGTTACTTTTCTTAATTTGGTCTAAATTTATTTGAAAAAATTAAGTGTTAACATTATTATTATAATCAAATTTAAGGGATTAAAATGAGCAAAGAAAAAATGGAAGTTGGTCAAATATCTAAACCAAGGTTTGAATTTAGAACATTTGGACAAGATTTTAAAAATCAGGCAAGTAGAATGGCAAGACTCTCATTACCTATTCCTGAGAAACTATGGATTCGCCACTCACCCGAAATTTATATTATGTCCCGGACTAACGATATGAACAATACAAAAATTCGTGAGGGAAAAATGGATATTAAAACATATGTCCAAACAATTGATGAGTTAGAACAGTGGAATCCACTTACAAAAACAGAATTCCCGGTATCCGTTGAGTTCTTGAAAAGCGATATTTTCCCAGCATTTCAAGTTGAAATGCCTGTGTTTAATAAAAATGAATATACTCACGATGAATTTTTAATAATGGTAAAAGCTCATCCTGAATTACAAGCTGTAACTGTTTTAAAGGAACGTTATGGCTATATGGTAAATGATACCATTTGCGAAGTTGGGTTTGTATTAGTTAATGGAGCAAAAATCATGTCTATTAACTCTGAATCCACTGAATTAGATGATATTAAAAAAACCATGTCAGACGTTGGGCTTGATGGAGTTGAAAATATTAATTATCTCCAGGCGATAAAGCGTGTTATCGGATGGATTGATAAACCATTAGCAAATTAATAATAAACTAATATTAAAATACCAACAAGTCTAAAATTAGAAAGACAATATTATGGCAAATGAAATTGAAAGAAAGTTTTTAATTAAATCGCTTCCAGAAGGTATAAGTGGGACAACTATGCGCCAAGGGTATCTTCAGCCAGAAAAAGAAAGGGCTGTCAGGGTACGAACGGTTGAAAAAGATGGTTCAAAAAAAGGTGTTCTGACCATTAAAGGAATGGGCAGCTCGAGTGGAATGAGCCGTTACGAATTCGAAACTGAAATTCCCGTGACGGATGCAGACCATCTTCTATCTCTTTGCGACCAACCACTTATTGAAAAAACCAGATATAAATATGATCACGGCGGATTGGTGTGGGAAGTGGATGAATTTCATGGTGTAAACGATGGATTGGTTGTGGCAGAAGTAGAGTTAGAAAGCGAAGAGCAGACTTTTGACAAACCGGGCTTTATTGGTGAAGAAGTCACGGGTCAAACGAAGTATTACAATATGATGCTTCTTAAAAATCCCTATACTACTTGGTAATCTCAACTTTACAAAAGTTTAAAACTTTTGTAAAGTTCTTTTTATCAACACCCATATAATCTTGAAAAAAACAATATTCAAACTTTTCGGTTTTACTCTTCTCCTTTTCAGTCTTGTGTCTGCGGAGTTTCCCGATAAACCTATCAAAATTGTTGTCTATACAGGTCCAGGCGGATTAATCGACATAACAGCTCGCAAATTCGCAAGTGTAGCAGATAAATACGTAGATGCGACGTTTGTCGTTGAAAATAAACCCGGTGCCGGTGGAATTGTTGCATTAAAAAAAGTACTCCAAGCTCCTGAAGACGGATATAATCTTTATGCTGTTACAAAATCAAATATTGCCAAATTCATTCAAGTAGGTGGTCGCGATTATGTAAATGCGCTGCATTGGACGGCAATGTTAATGGCTGATCCCGAATGCGTTTTGACAAATGTAGGAAATGATATTTTTGAATGGGAGGATCTTTTCAATGATGCATTGCAAAATCCCGGAGAACAGAATTGGGTGGGACCAGCAGCTGGTGGATTAGATCATGTAACAGCTATGAAAATATGGGATGAATATGGTATGTCTGCTAAATGGATTCCATACAAAAGTGGTGGAAAGGCAATTGCTGCTTTACTTGGTGAACAGGGAGTTGCCTATGTTGGTAATCCACGTGATGCTCTTGGTAACCCTAATTTGCACATTGCTGCAGTTTCAAGTGATGAGAGGTTAGAAGCCTTCCCTAATGTACCAACTTTTGCTGAACTTGGTGCGACTACACTAAGCAATGAATATATGTGGCGTGGGTTTGCCCTAAAAGCAGGAACACCACCTGAGGTTATTGAATGGTATACTAACCTATTCCAACAAGTTACAGCCGATCTAGATTGGAAAGAATTTTGGGAAAGGGGCGGTATTGATGTTCAATTCATTGGTGGGGATGAGTTTGCTGATATCGTTAAACAGGACGTTGAAACATTCGAATATTATCTAACGAAGTCGGAGATTATTTCTACTTCTAGTAATAATGGGTTAAGTAAATATGGACAGGGGACACCTTTATTAATTTTAACCATAGGTTTAATTACTATCATTGCTTTAGCGGGATACTTGGTATATAAATCGTCGTTTTCAAATACTTTTGGCAGGATAATGGTCATTGCCTTTTTCCTATTAATTTCAATAGTATTATATCTGCAATCTTTCATTTTTCCGGTGAGCCATGAAGTTGGACCAGCTGTTATTCCCCGTTTATGGATATTTGCATTAGTTCCACTTTCTCTTTTACTATTAGTAAAAACGTTAAGGAATAAAGATGGTGTTGAGGAAGCCGGAACGCGAGTTGATATTGTTTTAACATTTATTGGCTTCCTTGTCGTTTATTTATTAGTGATGAATTATATCGGGTATTTTCTAAGCACTTTTATTTTTATGATTACCGGAATGATCTATTTAGGTTATAAGAATAAAAAAGTAATGCTCATTACATCTGCAACATGGATTGTGTTTTCATATATCATTTTCTATAAGATATTATTTGTACCGCTTCCGCTTGGTAAGTGGTTTGAGGGCTTATTCTAATGGAATTACTTTCAAATTTAGGTGATGGACTTTCATACGTAATTGGTGTCGTACCTATCCTTACAATTATTTTGGGTGTTACGGTGGGTATCATTGCAGGAGCAACACCTGGGCTTTCTCCTTCGATGGGAGTGGCCTTACTAGTCCCCTTTACATATGCAATGACTCCAACTTTAGCACTAATATTGCTTGTCGCAATTTATATTGCTGCAAACTATGGTGGTTCAATTACAGCTGTAACAATCAATGCGCCTGGCACTCCATCATCTGTAGTTACATCATTTGATGGATATCCATTAACTAAAAAAGGTAAACCGGGTATGGCACTTGGAGTGTCTCTAGTTGCATCAACAATTGGAGGTATTGTAGGTACTCTAATATTAATATTTTTCTCAGGCCCGCTTGCAAAAGTCGCTTTAAAATTTCATCCGGCTGAGTATTTTGCCTTAGCGATATTCGGGCTCACCACAGTAGCATCACTTGGTGGAAAAAATTGGATCAAAGCATTTATTGCAGCAATGTTTGGACTACTAATTAATACTATAGGTATAGATCCTATTTCAGGAGTAAGCCGATTTACATTTGGGCTATCTTTCTTATATGATGGATTCGCTTTGATACCTGCGCTGATTGGTTTGTTTGCATTAAGCGAAATATTTAAACAATTGGAAACCGGAGAATTTGACAGCAAAGCTGCTGATTCGGGGAAACAGGAATGGCCAACTTTCTTAGAATATTGGAAGCTAAAATTAACCATTTTACGCTCTTCTGTTATAGGTACAATAATCGGGATATTTCCAGGAGCAGGGGCAACAATAGCTGCATTTATATCCTATGATTTGACTCAAAAACTGAGCAAAACACCTGAGAAGTTTGGAAAAGGTAGCTTGGAAGGGGTAGCAGCTGCAGAAGGAGCAAACAGTAGTTCCGTTGGCGGTGCATTAATTCCATTATTGACATTAGGAATACCAGGCAGTGCCTCCACTGCCGTACTGATCGGAGCGTTAATGATTCACGATCTTACTCCCGGTCCACAACTATTTATTTCTAGTCCAGACATTATTTATGGTTTGCTTTCAAGCTTATTATTAGCAAATGTTTTTTTATTAGTGCTTGGATTCTTTGGCAGTCGATTATGGATTAAAGTAACTTTAATTCCAAAACGAATATTATTCCCAACAATATTCGCTGTGTCAATCATCGGAAGTTTTGCCGTTCGCAATTCATTTTTTGATGTAGTAGCCTGTTTAGGATTTGGTGTTTTCGGTTGGATTCTAAAACGCTACAAATATCCGGTTGCTCCTATAGTCCTCGGTATGGTTTTAGGAAATATTGCAGAGACTAATTTTATACGTGCCGTCATGATGGATGGATGGTCAGTATTCTTTACGAGACCTGTAAGTTTAATTATGTTATTAGTAGCACTTGCTAGTTTTTCGGTACCATTGATACAAGCAAGAAAAGAAAAAAAACGTGCTTTACCATAGAGAGAAAATCAAAAGTATTAATACACTGAAAAGAAAATGGTCAATGCTAATTGTAGTGTTGGTAAGTGTGTTAAATCCTATTTTTGCAGGATCGCCAAATCCTTCAGACGCCATCGCTTGGGGAAAGCTTGTTATGACTCTTGCTGGTGGGTTGGCCTTTTTCTTATATGGTATGGAAAAGATGAGCGAGGGTATGAAAAAATCCGCTGGCGATCGTATGCGAAATATTCTTTCAGCCCTAACTAACAATCGCTTTATTGCTATGTTTGTGGGTGCCTTTGTCACTATGGTAATTCAAAGCTCTAGTGCAACCACTGTCATGTTGGTGAGTTTTGTCCAAGCGCAACTCATGACATTTGTTCAATCGTTGGGTGTTATTTTAGGTGCAGATATCGGCACGACGATCACTGCACAATTAGTGGCATTTAAATTAACAGATTATGCTTTGGTTATGATAGCAATTGGATTTGCTTTGACAATGTTTTCAAAAAAAGATTCAACAAAATATCTGGGGGAGGCAATTCTTGGATTTGGTATTTTATTTTTCGGTATGAAACTCATGTCCGATGCAATGAAGCCACTAAGAACATTCTTACCATTTATTGATTTATTAAAAGGACTAGAAAATCCTCTACTAGGTTTATTGGTTGGCGCATTATTTACTGCATTGGTTCAAAGTAGTAGCGCTTTCACGGGAATCATAATTGTATTAGCTCAACAAGGGTTACTTACCTTGGAGGCCGGAATCCCCTTGATAATGGGCGCCAACATTGGCACCTGTATCACCGCGGGAGTTGCCAGCATTGGTACTTCTAGGGAAGCGAAGCGAGTAGCTATTGCTCATGTAATGTTTAAAGTTGGAGGTGTTCTTCTTTTTATTTTTTGGATACCCACGTTCGCAGACATTATTCGCTCCATATCACCTGCGTCGGCAGGGTTAGATAATCTCGATAAACTAGCATACGAAACACCTAGGCAAATTGCAAATGCCCATACGATATTCAATGTGAGCTTGGCTTTATTTTTCATACCCTTCACAACGTTTTTTGCGAATTTAATAATGAAAATTTATCCGGAGGTAGAAAAGGAAAATGGTATACAGCCCGTAACGTGGCATTTAGAGGATAAAGCGATAACAACGCCGGCGCTTGCCCTTGAGTTGGCCAGAAGTGAGGTTGCCCGAATGTCTGCTATTTTCGGCAGAATGTTGGAATCTATTATTGAACCTTTTAAAACAAATGACGACCTCCTCGATCAAAAATACCCGCAACTCTCACTTATTGAGGGAGTTGAGATGCGAGAAGAGAAGTTGGACTTTTTGGAGGAACGAATTGTGTTGTATCTACGGAAAATCGGCCAGCAAGAACTCTCGATCGAACAGATCCAGGAAGTATATGGCATGATGTCCATTGTGAATGACATTGAAAGTATTGGAGATATTATTGAAAAAAACATGATTCCGCTCATTGCCAAAAAGTCCGCATTGAATACTGACTTTTCAAGTGAAGGAAGAGAAGAGTTAGAAGTTTTTCATACAAAAATATGCAAACAGATAAGTCGATTAAACGATGCTTTTTCTGAACTAAACCCTGAGATTGCACGGCGCATTATGTTGAAAGAAGAAAAATATTCTGATTTAGAAGCAGAGTATCGCACAAGACATTTAGAGCGAATTCATCAAGAGAGGGAAGAGTCTATTGAGACACATGAAATCCATATGGAGCTGATGGATTTACTAAAGCAAATTAATGTCTATACGGGCGATATTGCTAAATCAATTCATGCCATCGGTATAAAATAAATCTTTTTGTATTGATTTGATTAGCATAATATACTCAGTCATAGAATATCATCAAAAATGAACTTTACACATATTTCTTTTATATTTAAATTATTAGATAATTGTAGAAACATTATTAATTCAAAGGCCAATTAGGAATGAAATACTTTTCAAAAGCTAAACTCTTTTTTGCGATTGTTATAAATTGTAGTGGGATTCTCTATGCACAAGGAATAACTGCGAACGCTATTAATTGGGGCTTTTTAATAATGGGGCTTTTTGGCGGTTTATCCTTATTCTTATATGGCATGTCTAAAATGAGCGATGGGTTGAAAAAAGCGGCGGGAAATCAAATGCGAAAGATTTTGGCAAGCTTGACTAAAAATCGTGTGATTGCTCTATTTGTGGGCGCTTTTGTTACCATGGTTATTCAAAGCTCCAGCGCCACTACCGTTATGCTTGTTAGTTTTGTTCAGGCACAGCTTATGACCTATGTCCAATCAATTGGCATTATCCTTGGGGCAAATATAGGCACAACAATTACGGCCCAACTTGTGGCTTTTAAGTTGACAGACTATGCACTTCTCATGATTACAGTTGGTTTTGCTCTAACTATGTTTAGCAAAAAAGAATCGCTCAAACACATTGGTGAAGCCGTTCTAGGGTTTGGAATTTTATTTTTTGGTATGAAAATTATGTCTGACTCTATGAGGCCGCTACGAAGCTTTGAACCTTTTATTGATATGATGAGGGGACTAGAAAATCCCATTTTAGGCCTAATGATTGGAGCCGCATTCACTGCCTTAATACAAAGCTCTAGCGCATTCACTGGTATTGTTATTGTCCTTGCTCAGCAAGGCCTGCTTACATTAGAAGCGGGCATTCCAATGGTTTTGGGCGCCAATATCGGCACATGTGTTACTGCAGGACTTGCAAGTATCGGCACCATTAGAGAAGCAAAGCGCGTAGCCATTGCCCATGTGTTGTTTAATTTAGGCGGTGTACTGATTTTTGTTTGGTTTATTCCACCTTTAGCTGAACTTGTTCGTTCGCTATCTTCTGTAAGTGATCTTAGTGGAATGGAAAAGCTTGCAGCAGAAACGCCACGACAGATTGCAAATGCGCATACAATATTCAATATAAGCGTAGGATTAATTTTCCTTCCATTTACCGGCCTCTTGGCAAAACAAGTTTATCGACTTATGCCACGTACAGAAGAAACAAAAGGAATAAAACC
>Ga0209335_10000355_pt1 | contig 54326 bp, 54 predicted proteins | sample COG_09_FD_184753 | JGI IMG/M metagenome (GOLD analysis project Ga0209335, IMG submission 184753) | Pelagic Microbial community sample from North Sea - COGITO 998_met_09 (SPAdes) (version 2) | ecosystem: Environmental > Aquatic > Marine > Neritic zone/Coastal water | place: Helgoland, sampling...
GGCAATCGTCACATTAGCTCAGTAGGTAGAGCGCTTGACTTTTAATCAAGTGGTCATGGGTTCGAGTCCCATATGTGACACCAAGTTCTGTTACGTCTCAGTTGGTAGAGCGGCGTGGGTTTCGTCCTGCGCAGTCATGGGTTCGAGTCCCATACAGAACACGTGGATAGAGTTCGGGTGGTCCCGACCGTTATTTTAGGTAAGAGGGTTCATCTCTACACTAGTCCTCCACTTCGGTGGCGATTGTATGGGTGACTGCAGCACCGAGACGATCAAGATGGGCTCTTGTACATATTTGAGGGCAGGGTTCAAATCCCTGATATCCACATAAATCACGGCGCGACCGAGTGGTGAGCGGCAGAGGAATAGATTCCTTTGGGTTGATATGGGTTATATAAGTTCTTCATGGGATCTGGTTGAAACCAGTGGGCGAATACCCTTGGATCTGATCAATCCCGAGAGTTTCCTCCGGTGAAGTGAAGAAATTGTCTCTAACCTGTGTCATTTACGTCAGACCTAAGCGGGTTCGAATCCCGCCCGTGATATTAAGTCCTCATTTGAGGCATCTGCTAGTGGAGAGTGTGTTGGTGTCACCCGATCAAATTATTCACCTGTAGCAACCTAACCGAATGATTACATGAAACTGGGAAACTTAGGTTACTCGGTATGCCCCCTGTGTGATGGATGGTCTCTCTAAGCATTTGACTTGTTCTTGGGACGCCTTGAACGAGTAATCTGTAAGGGGTTACTTGAGATCGCATTGGTGGGGAGATGCTCTGAGACGGGTGTTAATGTATTCAGGAAGTATGGAAATGTATGGTGTCCCTGGGAGATCGGTCCTTCGAAAGAAGGATGCGCGGGTTCGAATCCCGTCACTAGCGTCTTAAATGTCCTTCATTGTGAAGGTTTTTTTTAAATTCGATGACATTCAATTATGTAAAAGATCTCAATAGATCATTGTAAATAAATTTGATTTTAATTTTTATGAAATATTAAATGAATTTAGAAGTGATAGGTGAAATCGTTGTCCTATAGATACTTCCTTTATACTCTTACCGTTCGGATAAGAAGATGTCGCATTCGTCTGAATCCAAGTATATATTAAAGAGAGACGACGGTCTGATAGTTACTTTACCGGAATGGTATCCGGATAAGTCTTCATCAGATGAAGAAGAAGATAAATATCCACCTAGTCCCAGTGATCTCATTCCATTCGGTTCTCTGAAATGCGAGTGTCATCATCTGAACTGGGGAGATCCTCTAAAGAATGGAGGGATATGCGATTATACTTATCTCGATGGAAGTCTTCATCAACAATTGACTCCTCATCAGGTATATGGTCACACATGCGGGGATAAGTGCAATCTTAGACAAGTAAGTAGAGCAGAGATGTTAGAAGTCTGTAAATACAACCTTAGAAGTCCGAACTGCGCATTACCAAGGGATTTACAAGAAGATCTTATCTGGTTCTTGGCACGTGGTGGAGGTGGTGCGGATTATAATGAAAAGTTTGATGAAAATCACCCAAATCATTATAAGAAACACTATAGGGGTGTCAAAGAAATGATAGAAGAGAGTGATCGAATATCTGAAGAAGAATATACATAAATGATTACTATTCAGAATCATTACGTATCTAAGAAAGACAAAACAAATTAGACAAAAAACAGAAAATATTTATATGAATTTTTTATATGAATTAATTATACTCATAAAATTGAATTATCAAAAAATTTGATTTCCAGTTTAAGCTAATTTTAGCGTGTTAAAGGTGGATAACACAGTCCTGAAAACTCAGTTGGTTAGAGCGGTTGTGAACAATATGTGGTCATGGGTTCAAGTCCCATTCAGGACACGTCGCGGTAGCTCAGTTGGTTAGAGCGCATGGCTTTTAACCATGTGGTCGGGGGTTCAAGTCCCCCTCGCGACACTTTAGTTCCGTTAAGTCTCAGTTGGTAGAGCTGTGTGGGTGCGCCCTATGCGGTCGTGGGTTCGAGTCCCACATGGAACAACCAGTTAGCATCATATCTTTGTGGTCAAGATGTGTCTCCCGGGAGGCACTCCAAAGGGTCTATTTGTAATTTCTTAAGCGGGTTTTAGTTGAGAAACAGGTGCTCGCGAGCCTGAACTATCAGCAAAAGATCTTCTATAGAGATTGCGAGTGGTTCTGGAGGACGGGGTTCAATTCCCCATGCTAACACAAGTCACATTAGCTCAGTTGGTAGAGCGCTTGACTTTTAATCAAGTGGTCATGGGTTCAAGTCCCCCATGTGACAAAGTCCTCTTAAAGAGGCATCTGCTAGTGGAGAGTGTGTTGGTGTCACCCGATCAAATTATTCACCTGTAGCAACCTAACTGAATGATTACATGAAACTGAAGACTTCGGTTACTTGGTATGCCTCCTGTGTGAAGGATGGTCTCTTCAAGCATATGTGATTCTTAGGGGGACGCCCCTAAGGTCTGTGTGTAAGGGGTTACTTGAGATCGCATTGGTGGGAGATGCTCTGAGACGGGTGTTAATGTATTCAGGAAGTATGGAAATGTATGGTGTCCCTGGGAGGTCGATCCTTCGAAAGAAGGATGCGCGGGTTCGAATCCCGTCACTAGCGTCTTTAATGTCCTTCATTTGAGGCATTTTTTTGTTATAAATTAATTTTTAAAAGAGAATCAAATAGTTTTAAAGAGATGATATATTATTCAAGGATTAGAATTAAATATAAATATCTTCTAAAATTTGAATTATTTTTTATGAGTTTATTAAAAAGAAAAACAAGATGTTTACTTGGAATGAGAATGTTGCTTTTTGCATGATTCGATTTATTGGAGATCCTGGGTTGGTTATTTATTTCATGAGTATACTTAAGCCAATGAGGAGAGATTATGTTGAAGAAGAAGCGAGAGAGTGGCACAAATCTCTTCGTATTACACAGAAGGAGCGGTGGTTGAGGGTAGCAGAATTGAGAAATAAAAAGAAATTTTCGGAGATGGATGGTTCGGTACCAATAACATGTACATTACCATTTGATGGTGGGATGTGGAGGAATTCAAGGGATCTTTTAAAGAATATTCATTATTTTAGGGAGGGATTTATTAAAAGTGAGATATTGAAAGAAGATATATATTTATGTACAGAAGAAGAAAATATTTCAATTAAGATAAAGTTAGTGAATCTTCTCTCTGAAAAATCAGTGAGAGCAACTTTTATAAGGGGCGAATTTAGTATATTTGAAATAGAAGAAGCTTTAAATGATTTAATAGTATTTAAAGATCCAACAGATACAAGTGGAGAATATAGTGATTTAAATGAATCAATGATGCCTTATATTACGATAATGGGGGTATTAGGGGATCTCCCCCCTAAGGATTGTGTTAATCCGAAAAGATATAGCGTGGATGATTTTCCATATATTGCAATAAGAAACTAAGTCTAATCAACAAAACTCACTTTTCCCTTGTTAACAAAAAATTTGATTTATGAATTTTTTTTTGTTTCAAATACAAAATGGACCTTTTAATCTTTGATGATCTCTCAATTGATATCACTGACCTTATCGGACGGTATGTCAGTGATTATCATCGGCAACGATCAAACTTTAGGGAAGTTAATTCTGAATTATTTGATAACAAACTATGGGTTCAAATTAGAATGGACCGACCACTAGAACTCATTAGGAGATGGGGGGCAGACATCCCAATCCATCCAGCAAGAATTATTCTAAAAGATCCAACAATTGGTTGGGATATCTTGTCTGAAATGAGAGATCCATCAATTTATAGTAAACCAGAGATGAAAGATAAACTCGATAAAGCTTATATGTGTGAGAACAACAAACTACCTATGAGAATTGATGGTAGTTTGAAGAAGTTTGAGGGGGAAGAAAACCAAAAATTTAATATAGATTTACTCTGTGATAATACGACATTGGTAATCAATGATCTAAAATATAGAACGATTCACATAAAACCAGGCGATTTTAGATCACCGGGTTTCACAGAAAATGTAGATATTGTAGCCGTTGCAAATATGACAGAAAATGAAATGATCATAAAATACAAAAAGAAATTTAGCAAAAAGAAATTTAATCAAGTTAAAAATATCATTGAATGTCAACCAAGAAAAGGTCCGAGTGGATGGCCAAGTGATGAACAAAATAATGAAAAAAAACGGCTTCTTTGGAATGGTCTTATGGAATGAAGAAACAAATTTGATATCTATATTTTTTAATCATATAATTATAAAATGTATAAATTAATCATTATGGTCTTAATTTTTTATTTTCAATATAATCGGCATCTAAGACATTAAAAGATACAAATTCATTCATATATGCACTCATCATTTTATCATTTTTGACAGATTCTCTAGCTACAGTAAATGAACTATATAATTTCATAAGAACTAATAACGAAAAGCTCATAAAGCAAGAAATAGTTGACGAGCTGTGATATTCATCATTAATAATTTTAATCATTAATACGAGGTTGATAAAATAAGCTAATGCAGTTATAATGACAGTATAATAATAATATTTATTTAAACGATCCATTTCATTATCTAATTTTTTATCTTTGATAATAATCTCTTTGAGAGAATTGTCTGGTTTATTGTTGTCGATGTCAAGATATTTGATAGACCAATTTTCTCTTTTTAGTTCAATACAGTAGTATCCAATGAATAATGTCATGGTTAAGATATTCCAATAGAGTGTTTTTTGGTGATATACATCGCTATTTTCATAATTTTGTTCAAGAGAGCATATTTTATTTTGGGTGGTATTATTGATGGTAATTTCGCAACTTTGTGGGATAAATAGTGTTAATAGGGTACCGGTTAAAATCTTGTAAATTTGTAAGCAGAAAATTCCGGATACTTTAACTCTTTGAATAAAATCGATATCAAACATATAATTTTATTATTGATTAATTTTTAAATATGTTTAATATATAATGGATACAGATAGTATATTATTAGAAGAATCAAAAAAAATATATAAGAAAGATGTTGATGTAGAAAAATTAGATTCAATGGGTGGTGGTGCTAGTGGTGCAACCGCATATCTTATAAAAGATAAGAAAGGTGATCCAATAGGATTTATAAAAATCGTAAAAAATCAATATAATAAGGGTATGAAGGAATTTAAAAATCATGAATTATTAATGGAAGCTTGGAGAAAGAGTGGTAAGGGACCTAATAACAGTTTATTTCCTATACATAAGATAGATTATTTAGATAAAAAATCTATTTATATGATGATGAATAATATTTTATCACCGAAAAAGGAGAGTGAACCACCATTCTTTTTTGATATAAAAGGAAATCCTGGTAATAAAAAAATAAAAGATGATTTTGTTTTTGTATCTTTAGGATTTACATTAGAATTTAATAATTTATCAAGTGTCTATAAGAGTTTACAGAGAGATACTAAATGGTTGGCAGATAATGGTATCATGGATTATTCGATGTCGGTAGCGGTACCATTTAAGGGATTGACATTAAAATGTGAGGGTATAAATTTTAAAATAAAAAATGAAGTTTATGATTGTGTATATGATTTATATAAGAAAAAAGATGGAACAATGGATGTATATGAATCAATATCAATGATTCCATGGACGCATAAAGATTTACAGATGTGTATAGATTTAAATTATCCTTCACCATTTTTGGATGTTGATATGAAGGAAGAATTAAGAAAAAGATATAAGAGTAAAAAATATTCAATAAGTGAATTAAAAAAATATTATAAATCAATACCCAAATTGATACCTATATTGGATATGAGTTATCAAGATAGACAAGATAAATTATCAAAATCAAAATATCATATAATAGATCCTTCACAAAGGTTTGTTGCAATAAAAAAGATACAAAGAAGAAAGAGAACAAATAAAAAGTGTTCAAAATGTCAGAGAAAGTCTTTATTGTTAAAAAAATGTAGTGTTTGTGGTGATTCTTCTTGTGATCCAGAATCTTATAGATTAAGATTTCTTAATTTTTTTGAGAATATAACATGTAAAAATTCAGGAGTAATAAATTGTCCAAAATTATGTGAAATAAAGATAAATAAAAAAGGGAAAACAAAGAAAAAGGGAAAAAGTAAGAAAAAGGGAAAAAGTAAGAAAAAAGGAAAACAAGAAACAAAGAGTTTTATATATAGATTATGAATAAATAATATATATGATAAAATATAGATGAGTGAAATATATCAGACAATAATTAATGTTCCAACATATAAAAAATATGCAGTGAAAAGGATACCATTTAGAAATACATTGTACGAAGGAAATACGGAATGGTTAGCTCAATGGTTTTATAATAATATGGATGTTCATGCTGATAATATTTTGATAGAAATAAAGGGTGATTTTCATCAAACTTTTCCAAATCCTCCTCATTTGAGTGTCAGATTTAAATACAATGATTTATGGACGGCTGTATATCATATGAGTGTAGATCAAAATGGATTTATATATGCCCAACCGTTAAATGTGGTTAAAAAGGGAAAAACAAAAAAGAAGGGGGAAAACAAAAAAAGGGAAAACAAAAAAAAAAGGGAAAACAAAAAAAAAAGGGAAAACAAAAAAAGGGAAAAAAGGAAGGTTAGTAAACGATGATGGAACAATACAAGATACTTTTCTTGATGGTGGCGATGAGTTAGAATTTTATAGATCCGAAATCTAATATGAAAATTATAATTGACAATGAAGAATATCAAATAATAAGTTTAACAACGCAAGGTAATATAGTAGTCGTAAAAGTCAAAATTAATGATGAGACGACAGTTGAATATCATATACCAAAAAATTGTGATATGGGGAGGGGATTACTTAAAATGGAAGAAGAATAGATTTAATGAATAATTTTTAAAGATTCATAATATTTTTTTACTTTAGGATTAGTTTTAATTTCTTTATAATTAAATTCTTTTAGAAATAGACCATCTAATGATTTAATTCTAGATAGAGCGACATAGATTTGTCCACATTCAAAGATATTATCACCTGCATCAATGATAGCAGAATCGAGGGTTATTCCTTGTGATTTATGAATAGTTATGGCCCAGCACAGAGACAATGGTAATTGTTTAATACCCAATCCTTTAATTTCGTCGCTCATCCAGCTATGATATTTAATTATTTTTTTGACACCATTTTTAAAATGAATGAGTGGAAATCCTCCAATTATATCTTCAACGATGCCTTGACTACCATTGACAATTTTTTTGTCACTTATTAAGTCTAGGTTAACTATGCACATGACTGTTGCCCCAATTTTAATATTCACAATTTTATCGGCATTCATATTATTTTCTAAATTTTTCAGTTCAATATCAATAGAGTGATTAGAATAATTTGACTGAGAATATAATTCATCAGTTTTAATAATTTCATATTCGTATTGAATATTTTCTGAATTTAATTTATTCATTTTTACTTTATTTACATATTCAACAAGATCTTTTTTAGGAGAGATAATGATGGGTTTATTAATTTTATTATAAGATAGATTATTTTCTTTATTTAAAATACGGCTATTAAGGATATCATAAGTTTTTTTGCTAATTTGTCCATTTCTAACTTGTTTTAAAATTTTCATATATTTTTCGTCTTTTTGTCTATAAATTTTTTTGAGTTCAATAAATGAATTAAAAGTTTTATTCCAATTATCGCTTTCAAAGCAGAAATTTGATGAATCTATATCTCCTCTATCCCCAACGGGGGGTAATTGATAGAAATCACCTGAAAATAATAATTGTATTCCACCAAAGGGATTATCATTTTTACGGATTTTTTTACCGATAGTATCTAGGATATCAAAATATTTTAGAGACATCATACTAATTTCATCTACAATTAAGAGGTCGATATTTCTCCATATTGAAATATTTTTCTTTTGTTTAATAGTATTTTGGATAATTAATTGTGGGTCACCTTTAATTAATTTTGTACCTGACCAGGAATTGATAGTTTTAGCGTTACAATCGAGTAATTCGGCGGCTACACCGGTTAATGCGCAGACTTGTATATTTTTGTTAGGGTATCTTTCAACTATTATTTTGATGAGATAACTTTTACCAGTTCCACCCGGACCTGACATAAATGTATTATCCCCTTTATCGCAAGATTGGATGACTTTATTTTGTTCATCAGAAAGATTTGTATTGTCTAATAATTCTAAAATTTTATAAATTTCTTTTTTTTCATTATTATTATTATTTTCAATTATGGGTTTATCTAAATGAATAAATTCTTTGCATATATTTAAAATATCTTGACCATAATCATTAGTTTTTTTATTACCAAATCCTTTAATATTTGAAATATCGATGATTGTTTTTGGGAGATTAGAGCATATTAAATCAATTGTTTTATTATGAAAAATGCAATGTGGTGGTATTGATTTTTCGATACTTTTTTTAGTTCTATAATCTTTCAATTTAGAATATAATTCATTTTCCATTTTATTTTTAATAATTTAAATAAATAAATAATTATCAAATTTAATCTAATAATTTATCTAGAGATCTGGCGACACGATATTCAGCCGATGTTATACTATTTTTTTTAGGACGAACCGTTTTTTGTAAATTTTGTCTAGCTAGATCAAAGTTTTTTTTTTGTTTAATTCTTTTGATTAGATCAGATTTTTTGCCGGTAGTTTTTAAACCTATTTTTTTGCATTCTTTTTTAAGATCAGCTACTTTCATGTTTTGGAGAGGATCGGTTGTACCGGATAATTTTTTAGGTTTTCGAACGGTTCTTTTTCTTTGAGTTGGTGATTTAAATACTTTATCTAAATAATAAGGATCAGAAGATTTTTTTTTATAAACTTTTGGTGTTTTATAGCCTTTTTGATTTTCTCTAAATACTTTATCGAGGTTAAAGGGACCAGAAGATTTTTTATGAGATAATTTTTTTTTTTTGATAGGTTTTTGTGGGTAATTAGTGAAGCTATATTGACTTAAACTTGAAGGTTCATAATGAACGGGTGAGTATTTTTGTTTTTCTTTTTCCAGACCAATTTGAATTTGTTGTTGTCTGATTGCGTCAGTTTGTGGAATTTTCAGTGGTGATTTTTTAGGAGATAATCTTTTTCTAGTTAAAGATAAAGAATCAGTCGGTGGAGATTTTTTAGATGAATTATTTGAAAGATAATTTATTAATTCTTTTTTATTCATTTTAGAGTAAGAGGGACATTCACTTTTTTGTTTTTTTTTTGCTAAAACTTTTAATTCTTTAATTGTTTTATTTTCCATTATATATAATGGTATATAAAAATTTATATATATAATATAAAATGTCGAATGATTGTAAAAAATTTATATTATATTTACCAAAATTTTATTTTAAGAAAAATTGTTTTGTGAAATGCAATGAAAAAATAATAGATGAGATATCATTGAGAGGAGTTGATGTATTATCACAGGGGGACGTAAATAGAGAATATTTATATGATGATTGTATTTATCCAGATGTAAATGTTTTATATATATGGTTAACAGATAATAAATATTATAGTGATGATATATTTTCTCAAAAAAAGACAGAATTAGAGAGAGAAATATTATTTTTATTAACGGGTATATTGGGAGGTGCAGAAATATCATGTAATTCTTATATAAAAAATGATGAATCATTAATATTAAATCAAAAATTTAATACAGGATTGATAGATGAATCAGTTCAATATACTGATATAAATATGTATAGTAAATCAATTCAAAAGAATGAAAATTATAGTAATAATGGGTCTCCAATATTATTAGAAAGTGAAGATTGGGTAAGTTTAAAAGAAAGAATAAAAGATTATTTTGAAAAAATAGATACAAATACGATAGTAAGTTATGATTATTTTCAGAATAATTCAGATTTATTATTATTTAGTTTTAAGAGATTTAAATTAAGATTAGAAACATATAATTATAAGATAGATGAAGAAAAAACGATGGAAAAAAGTATTCAAATAAGAACGGTATTAAATAAGCATGGATTTGATACGGATGTAAATGTTAAAAATAAATTTTCAAAAACACATCATTATACTATAAAATTTTATAAATTTTCAGAATTAAAAGAAAAATATGAAAAATTAAATTATGATGAGGAAAGGTTATATGAAAGAAAAAATGATATTTTTGCTGATTTAAGGTTTAAATATGAATTAGATAAACAAAAAAAATTAAAGAAAGATCCAAATTACGGTGGAGATGAAACAAATATAGTAAAACAAGTGATGATATATACTAAAGAATTAGAATGTTATGATGAATTAAAAAATTTTATGGATAATAATAGGGGATCATTGGAGGGATCTTGTCATTGGTTTAAATCGGTTTATGAAGTAAATAAATGGTTAGAGGATCATTTAAATTATACATTTGCAAATAGAATAAGATATTAAATTTCGAATGTTCCACTGAGCATTATGATAACTAAAGAAAATTGTAAAATAATTGATATTATTTTTACATCTTTAGATTTAGGTGAAACATCGCCATATCCGGTTGATGAAAAAGTTGTTGTTGTAAAATAAAAACGGTTAAAAAATTTATTTTTAATATCTTCATCATGAGTAAATCCATTAAAGTGAGTATCATCATAATTCATAAGTGAGATAGTAAATAGTAAGATTATAAATATACCGATAGATGCTAATTTGAATATTTTCATTAAAATTTTCTTATTAAGAATTTTAAAGGGATACATATATATAATATTAAATATTAATTTTGTATTTATTGCATGTTTCATTAATAGAATTTTGAAATAATTGTGAAAGATTATCATTACATTGAAAATTATTATAATTTAATAAATTTACTCTCATTTTTATGCAAATTTCACAATTACAATTATTGCTTTTTAATTTTCTCCATTGATTATTTTCTAATATATTTTTTTCATTATCAAAATTTATATCTTCATCTTCTTCAGAGGAATATTCATCATTTAAAATTTCATCGGCCTTATTTAAAGAATCATTTATTTCTTGTTGTGACATAGGATTCATTAATCTATAAATTAATCCACATATGATATCATCACCAGATAATTCATTCCCCCCTGAATGTTTGCAAATAGTTTGTGATATTTTTAATGCAGATTGTGTTTGTGATATATATATTTTTATTAATTTTAATGCTTCATCATTAATATCTTCTTCATTTTCACTATTCATTTATATCTTTTTTTAAAATGATATCTTTTAAATAATTATTTTTTTTATTTAGTTTCCTCATGAAATTAAAAATATTGTTCATATTGTCCATATCATCCGTTTTATTATCGTTTATATCTAATATTGATATACCTGTTATGTCTTGATAATTATGATAATTATGTTTTTTTGATATTGATCTATTATTTTGATAAATATCAATTAAATATTGATCATAACTTTTATCCATATTTATTATTATTTACAATTAAATTTATAAATTTTTCAAATTTATAAATATATATATATTAGATTATATGGGGAAAACAAAACGAAAATCTAAAAAATCTAAAAAACAAAAAAAAACTATTAAAAATAGAAATGAAGCTAAAAAATTTATAGAAATATTAAATCAAGCTTATAAAACTATATCTTCATCATTCCACGATTTGTTTGATAAAAATGATTATTTATTATTACCGTATTTAAAAACAGGATTTAAGAGAGGTTGGAAAGTATTAAATGATAAAAATATAATCAAAGAAATAAAATGTAATAGTTTATGTATGACCATGAGTATATTAAACAGTTCATTAGGTGAAAGGAATAAACTAGATGATTTAAATCCATTACAAAAGCTATATTTATCATTTATTTCATACTTAGTCGAGGACGGCGATTTATCTAACAAAGAAGTCAGTTTAAAACATGCTTTAAAGAAAATAGATATGCGTATTATGGAAAAGCAAAAAGATCTGGATAAATATACTAAAAAAGGTGATAATCGTAACATCAATAAATGTAATAAATATATTGAAAAGCAAGAAAAACTAAAAAATCAATTAATCAACAGCGAGGGTCAAAATAAGGAAGAAATATCATATGCATTCAAACTAGATGTTTGTAATAATGTTGATTGTCAGTATTTACATGAATACCAAATGGAAAAAGGACAAAAATATAGTGATTCATATAGCAAATTTTGTTTAAATATTACAGAATTATTCAAAGGTATTGTTTGGTTAAATATGTATCGGATCTTTGGAAAAATAAATAATCCCTTTAAAGTACCTGTCACGAGCAATAAGTTAAAAATAAATTTAAATATAAGAAATATAATGAATAAAGTTGATATGATTTTCTTACCCGATGGTAAGATGTACGGAAATGATTTATTTTATGAAAATTCTACATTAGATCAAAAGAGGAAAAAGGGAATAGCATTTCGTAATAGCTACTGGGTTTATCATGGATTAGATAGACATAATAATAAATTAATTAAAAGAAATGTAAATCTTTTAGAAAATAAACATTATGTTGTGGCGCATATGAGTATAAATGATGGGTCAGATTGGAAGGCACCTCTCGATACAAAAGCTAAAATAATTTATGAAAATCTTACTAATTTTGAAAAAGGCATCGGAAGATTACCTATTTTAAAAGATATAAGTAAACAAATGAAAAATATCGGAGGTCAAGATAAATATGATTTACAGGAAAATATTGAGGATAGTATTACAATTCATTGGTTATATATGCATAGAGACCAAATTGTAGATTATATTCAAGAATTTATCATATAAAAAAGATATCTTTTAAATTTTTTTAGATTCTAAAATTGATTGATCTATAAAATCTAATGTTTTTTCATGAGTTGATTCTATTTTAATTTCCGGTGCTAAATTAGGATCTTCTCCATATGCTTGTCTCCACCTTATATTCTAAAAAATCTGGATTCATTTTAGCACAAACTGTATGTGTTCCTAAATCATCAGGACCAGTCATGCAGTATCCATCTCTATAATAGCCGGTTATAGGATTAGTAGAACATTTTTTAATTTTACGATTATGAATATTTTTTTAAAGGTTAATTTTTTTTTCTTTTATACATTTATTGTAAGCATATATTATTAGTTTTTCCTAAATTATATTTTTTGTCTATATATTTCATATCTTTTGTTAGGATCATGCATTCTTTATACTTGTTATTTTTACGATATATTCTTAAGATATTAAATCTACCTTTTTTAGATAAGGCTGCTTGTTTGAGTGTTTTATTTTCTTTTTTAGCTTCTTGTTTGATTCCCGAATCGATAGCTAATCTTCTTTTTTTTTGAGAATCATTTAATTTATATTTATGTTTTTTATTTTCATAGGATATCGGTCTTAATTTAGGTAATAATGTTTTTTTTGTATTTCGTTTAGTTCTTCTTTTAGTTCTTCGTTTAGTTCTTCTAGAACCACCCTTCTGTTTTTTAGGGGATATCTTTTTATTTTTATTTTTATTTATTTTTTTATTATGATAACATCCTTTATAAGGGGCACATGAACTCTCCATAGTGAAACCATTGGGATTTTCGCAATCTTCAAAAGAAAATTTACGGGGTAATTCAAATATTTTTTTATCTTTTTTGCGGATGCATTGTTTATCTTTTATTGATGAAGAACAACAATCTTTAACCATATATTATTTATATTAAAAAATTTATTCTTCAAAATCTTGATCTAAAATACTTATCATTTCAGGAGTAAGATTTGTTCTATTAGTAGTAACGGCTCCAGCACTGATTAATAAATTATTTTTATATAAAATAAAAAATTAATATGGATTTTCATAAATTTATTTATGATTGGATTCTTTAATCTTTTTAACAGTGTGAGTATCTATCCAGATGATGCCTTCTCTATCATCCCAAGAACCAACATGAATACCATCCATGGTGAATACCTTGTTGGAACCCTCATCATATAGATAATCAATATCTTCGAACTCAATTTCATCATAATCATCTATATTAAAATATTGTTCTCTAATAGTGGATGTATCTTTAACAATAAGTGAATAAAGATACATGGGTGTTTCAAGAACAATATCTTTCATTGAAACATAATTTAAATTGATATCTAAATCTTGTGAATAATGCATATAACTTTTGTTAATGATAAATAAATTTTTCATAAAATCAGAATATTCATCAGATAACTTAGGTCCCTCAGATTTGATCCAAGTATCAAATAAGATAACATAAGATTTAAACGCATTTTGAAAAATGGAAACATGACATTCTTTGATGTTAATAATCCCCCCTGATTTGCTTTTTACTAGTTTATAATGATTTGTAATATAAAATTGTAAGAATTTAATAATTTTAATCTTGGGATAATCATAATCCTTAATTAATGTTTTACAAAACTCAATAATAGTACTATGACTATCTAGAACAGGAACTTCGCCATCACCTGTGGTATCAATTTTATAATCAATGTATGTATGAATAGGTGTATATTTGTTAGTTTGAAAATCGTGTTTCCCTTCAATAATATCTCGAATAATAATGATACAATCATCGATTGTTTTTTCAATATTATCATAAGAATTATCTCGAAGACAATTAATATTTGTATAAATCATTTCACAGAAAGAATCAATATTGGTCCCTTGATAATTGGTATAGTCTTGTAATTTTTTAAGATAGAATTCATTTTGAAGTTTAGAATAACCGGAGAACATATTTTTAAACATGGTAATGATGCTAAAGGGTTTCTTAATTTGTTCAACATTGGTTCCGAAAGTGAGACCCCAACGATGTTGTTTATCAGTTTCAATATCTATTTTGATTTTATTGGTGAGAGCATAAGAATCTATTTTATCAATAAACATTTGAATTAATTCTTTATATTCTCCGAGACGAATAATAGATTCAGGATTTTCGTTTGATAAATCCGAGATATCGTTAATCCAGCGAGATAAGTGAGTGTAAATAAGATCAGTAATCATTTTAGAATTATTGGTATTATATAATTGATCGATGACATAGACTTTTTGACAATAAGAATTATATAATTCAATTAGTTCATTCATTTGTTCTTTATCTTTTGAAAATGATTTATTGATAATTGATTCTTCTTTTAATTCTTTTTGGAGACGAGAAGTTAGAATTTCGGATTGTTTGTGGGGTGAAAGATAATTATTAATTTTAGATTTTAATTTATTATAACCGGTTAATTCGAGGGTATCATTAATATCACAATCTTTAAAATGTTCTTTAATGAAAGATTTCTTTTCATTGTCAGAAAGTTTAGCCCATTTCCTTTTACCGACTTCATTAACTCCAAATTTTTGTAAGAGTTTCATATCTAATTCAACATTAGGATCGTTATGAAGCATACGATATACAAATGTATCGGCTGCTGATAGGGGAGTAAAACGAACATTAATATTATTTTTATCTTGTGCATTTTTATTTATTGTATCCATGGTATAGTTGATGATTTGATCAAAATTTTCTTTATCTTCTTCATCAAAGATAAATTCACCTGTATTTTTATCAATATCCATTTCATCACATTTATTAATGATAGTAAGAAGGAGAACTTCGCGATTATTTTTAATTTTTTCATTTTCAATATTTTTGATAATCATTTTAAGAATATCTATTTGATCGGATGTGTTTAAGGGGCTATTAATATCAACGATATGTAGAATAACATCTAATTCATCAAAGTTATTTTCAATCCATTGAAAGAATACATCTTTTGTTAGACCATCATTTAGTCCAGGTATATCATAAATATCTAAATAGATATGTTCGGGTAAATCGATGAAATTTTTAATTTTTGGAATAATATATTCCATTTTCTTAAGATCTTCTAATTTGAGATCTTCTCCTTTTTCATACATTGTTTTATTGATTTCTTTATTTTGCGTATGAATTTTTGAAATTTCGTGAGTATTTTCGGAGATATTGTCATTTGATTCTTTATAAACAGACGGGACCATTGTTGTTCTTTTAATTTTCATATCTTCGTATTGGTTAACACAGATAGAATTAAGAATAGTTGATTTTCCTGAACTAACACATCCAACAAGACCGACACGAATACTATTTCTATGATTAAGAGAAGTTATTTTTTCATTCATTTTTATATTATCGTAAGCTTTACAGGCTTGTGTTTTTGTAGATTGATTAACTTTATTTTGTTTTTTGGCAGATTTTTTTCCCATATTTATTTTTTGTTTATTTGTTTTTTTTGTTTATTTGTTTATTATTTCATAAATTGGGCAATCAAATTTCAAATAAAAAATAATATAATATATGGATAATACAGAAAAAGATGTATTTGTAGATGCATATGATAAACAAAAATTAGATTTGATACTAGATGATATAGAATTGGGTAATGGTGGGGAGAAAGAAATTTATGATAATCAAATAGATAAATTATTAGAGGATATTAGGGGTGATATTCAAAAAGATATATCTGAATTGAAAATAGATCTAAAAGATGAATTAAAAAATAATTGTGAAAATTATATTTTATCTACACCTAGGACAAATACTCCGAGATCAAGTTATTCTTATGATGATGAAACAGATAGTTATTATGTAAAAAAAAAGAAAAAAAAGAAAATAGATACATTGGTTTATGATGAAGATCATGAAGAAAAAGATGTAAAAATAAATAAAGATGGTAAAAAAATAGAATTATGGAGTAAACATAAAAAGCATCGTTTACATAAATGTTTATGGAAATTAAAATATAATCGTATTGTGTCATCATTTTATTTGGATGATTTAAGAAGAAGAGAAGAAAGATGGTCATGGTTAATAATTGTTATATCGACATTAACATCGGGTATTACGGTTGCAAACAATGTTGAAAAAGAGCCATTTGATAATTATGGAACATATATAAATATTATGTTAACAACATCATCTATGAGTACATCATTGATTGCTGCATGGATAAAAAAGCAGAAATTTGTAGAAAAAATAAATGAGATTGATAAATATTTATTAAATATAAATTCATTATGTGAAGAATTAGAGATACAGTTTTCATTATTAGAAGAAGATCGTTTATCATATGAAGAATTTAAAAAAAAATATATACCAGAAATCACAAAATATGTATCAACAAATCCAATGATACCACCATATGAATGGAAACAATGTGTTCGTGAAATAACATTAAAATATCCTGAATTAGTGGATCCTGATAATAGTGAAAGTAATAAATTATGGCCTTGGTATGGTGATTTGGTAAAATACAAAGCGGAGGATGGGAATATTTATAATGTTAGAAAACCCACAACATTTATGAAACATATGAAAAAAACAAATACAGATCGTATATTATCAAGTTGTTGTCATAAAAAAAAAGATCCCGAAAATGTCTATAAATAATAGATTAATAATTTTATTTACGCTAAGAAAGAGGTCGTTGCAAACCATCAATATTAATCAATGTAGGTGGTGTCACGACAAAATTATCTGATAAGTTACCAAAACGATTCATCATTGCTCTTTGTCGGGGTGTCATTCCATCTGTCATGGTGGAACCTGGAGGGTTGATTGAACTCCTCATCATTAAATTAACCTGAGTACCAGTATCTGGATCAATCTCTCTGTTTATTAATCTTTGAACCCTTTCATTTCTTTCAATTGTAGGTCTATATTCATCATTTAATCTAGGATTATTTAATATAGATCTTGATTGCAAGGATCGTCTAAGCTGGGATTTACCTTTCTTTAATCTTCTAGATTTATTTAATCTTCTAGATTTATTTAATCTTCTAGATTTATTTATTCTTCTAGATTTATTTATTCTTCTAGATTTATTTATTCTTCTAGATTCTTTACCATTATATAAAATAGTATAATTTATTTTTCAATAATCCTGATACATTCATCTAGAGAATATTTATCTTTTTGAGATATTTTATAATTTTTATTTTTATATTTCATATATTTACCGTATGGACCTATTAGGATAGTTATTTTAGATTTATTATATTTACCAAGTTCCATAGGATAATCTAATAAATATTTAATATCATTTAATGATAAATTTAGGGGATCACATTTATTTTTGATGATATGATTTTTAAGATTAATATTTGTATCATTATAATTAAGATAGTAACCGTAGGGACCTTTTTTAAGAGTAATATCATTATTTTGATATTTGCCTAATATTTTATCATTATGATTATTTTTTTTGGTGTTTTTAGATGATAATTTCATTTGAATTTGAACATCTTTATAGAAAGAATTATAAACTTTTTGGATAACTTGAATCCAATCTAATTGACCATTTGTAATTTTATCAAGATCATTTTCTACATTTGCTGTAAATTTTTCATTAATAATATTTGAAAAATGATTAATTAAGTATTCTAAAACTTTCTCCCCTAATTCAGTTAATAATATACTATTTCTTTGATCTTTAATGGTTTGTTTGGTAAATGATTCTTTAATTTGATTAGATTTATTTAAAGTAAGAGTTTTAATATTTTGGTTATCATTTTTGATAGTTTTTGTTTCGGTATAATTTCTGTTATAGAGGGTTGAAATAATAGATGAATATGTAGAAGGTCTTCCAATACCAGATTTTTCTAAAACTTTAATGATAGAAGATTCATTATAATAATGAGGTTTAAAAGATTCTTTTAATTGATAGATACATTTTTCAAGAGTAAAAGATGTATCATTATTAATTTTAAGTTGTTCAGATTTATTAAAATCTTTATTGTCATATTTAAGATATCCATCAAAGATAATATTTTTATTAGTTCCTTTAAATGATCCAAAAGATTCACAATTTTTGTTTGTTAGATTGATGGTTAAGACGTCATAAATAACTGGTTGCATATGGGAAATAATAGTTCTTTTTTTGATTAAATTATATAATTTATGATCATCTTTATCATATTTTTCGCTTAAAATATCATCAATTTTTGTGATACGAATACATTCATGAGCTTCTTGTGCACCTTTAACTTTTTTGTTGTATTGTGTTGATTTGTAATAATTATCACCAAAATTTTGGAGAATATTATTTTTAATTTCTAATTGGAATCCATAAGATATGGAATGAGAATCGGTTCGCATATAAGTAATTTTACCATTTTCAAATAATTTTTGTGCGATATTCATAGTTTTTTTCACAGAGAAACCTAATTCTTTGTAGGCTGTTTGTTGGAGAGAAGATGTAATGAATGTTAATGGAGCATATTTTTTTTCTTGAGAATTATCAATATTCTGTATAGAATAAATTTTATTTTCTTTTAAAAGATTAAGAAATTTAGTAGGATCTAATTTTTGATTGGATATAAATTCACAAGTGATAATATTATTTTCATTGTATCTAAAATCAGAATGATAATCATCTTTAAATTGTGGTTTAAAATCTTTATTTTCGTTCATTTTGTCTTTTAAAATTTTTAGAAGGGTCGATTGGACTCTACCGGCTGATAAACCTTTTTGATCGGAATCAATATGTTTCCATAGTAAAGGTGATAAATTAAATCCAACAAGACGATCAATAATTCTTCTAGCTTGTTGTGAATTAACAGAATTCATATTAATTTTAACTGGGTTAAGGATTGCTTCATTGATACTTTTTTTAGAAATTTCGTGAAAGATGATACGATTGTTTTCATTATAATTAACTTTTAATAAATTACCGCAATGCCATGCGATAGCATCTCCTTCTCTATCGTCATCAGCTGCAAGAAGGATATGATTATTTTTTAATTTATAGAGTTCTTTAATAATTTTTTCTTTACCGGGGATGGGTTGATAATTGGGTTTAAAATTATTATTGACATCGATAGAGATATTATTTTTGGGTAAATCATATATGTGACCAAATGAAGATTTGACGATTGTTCCATCATTAAAATATTTTTGAATTTTTCTTGCTTTGGTAGGTGATTCAACAATAATGAGAGTATTCATAATTATTTTAGTTTTTTTTATTTATTTGTAGTTATATTAAAATAAATATATCAAATTTTTTATATATATATTTTATATATATTTATAAATGGCAGAAATACCATGGGGTTTAATTAAAGGGATAGGGGCAATTGCAGTAGTACTTTTTTTCGCTTTATTAGGCAAACTCCTCCTGACGAAGATAGCAACAGCATCAGCATCAGCAACAGCAGCAACAGCAGCAGCAGCAACAGCAGCAACAGCAGCAACAGCAGAAACAGCAGCAGGAACAACAACAACCACAACCACAACCACACCATCATCAAGGACGGGGTTTGAAGATGGACCAAATTCTCCATCTTATCAAAGACCTGATCCAGTCTCTGTTACAACACCTGAATCTTGTATCTCTGATCATCCAGGGACATATTTTCAAAATGGTCAATGTGTTGGGTGTCGCAGAGTAGCAAATATGCACGAATCTATAGATTCTTCCAGTTTAAGTTGTAGTGGTCCGAGGGGAAGTACAATTTTAGCTACCCCTATAACATTAGATAATTCTGATTATGGTGATTTTCCTATATCAGGGGGACCTGAAACAATAGATTTGTTTTGTAAATTATCGAATTACTACAATACAAAAGAAGATGGAACAGGGGAATGTTTACCATTTGAGGGGGGACCGTGTAATGATGAATACTGTGCAGAAAATGGAGTAAATGGTGGTTCATTGGGAGGTATTACTTCCCGTGAGGATTGCGTGAGTCCGAATGTGTGGGTTGGTGAATATCATCAGAATAGAGGTGTTGATTCAGCTGGGAGTTGTAATATTTGTGATTTGACAGAGAATACAATTGATTATGAAGGTGGGTCAAGGTCTAGTTTTTTTAATAGTTTAGAGTGTAATGCATGTGAACCCGGTGCTTCAGGGCAATATGTTAGTAATGATGGAGAATGTGAAATATGTCCAATTGATCATAGATATTCTCCAGGACCTCCTGCAACATGTACAGAATGTACGGGAGGTAGAAAATACATTAATGCTACAACAAATACATGCGAAAATTGTCCCGATAATAGTTACCATCACAGAGTGGGAGATAATCCAGCAGAATGTCATCCAAAGGCGGGTTCCCTGGAAACTTGTTGGGTAGAAGAAGGTGTACAAGGACCGGGATTTGTCTCATCTCAATGCACGAGTTCTAAATCATGTAGTAAAGGGAATGAACAAGTATTAAAATGTCGAACCACAAATGAACATAGTTGTTCGGCTGCTTGTAGTAATGATTATTGGAGCGATGCGTGTAAGACCAGTGAAGCAACGGCCAACTGTTCATCGGGATACTGTGGATATAATGGAAATTGCACAAATCCGTGATAAATATTTTCTTTTATATTTAAATAATTAAAATAATATATGAACAGATCATCGGAAATTAAAATAATTTTAAAAAATCAATTAACAGAAGAATTAATTGATTTAATAATAAATTTTGAAAGAGATAAAATAATAAAAGAATCTTTAAAGTATTGGATGGAAATAATGCCGATATATAAATTATCAATGCATATAATTTATCATAAAAGATATTATCATTTAAGTCATATAAAGAGGATAAATGGATCAATAAAAAATGTAAATAATGAAAATAAAGAAATTAAATATTTACAAATATTGAATGATATTTTGGATAGAAGGAAAGGAAAAATATTAAAGATTTTTTAAGTATATTAATATATTAAATATGGATAATGTGTTAGATATAATCGAAAGTGAAACGTCATCAGAGGAATCATCAGATGAGGGTGAAGAATTAATGTCATCAAATGTTGGTGTTTTATATCAAAATCATTATAATGAAAATGAAAAATTAATGAATGATAGTAAGAGAGAAGATTATGAAAATATTCGTAATCGTTATTTTACGCCGGAGATAACAAAAAGAAGATTTACAGTAGATCCGAATTCATTAACGGGTGGTAAAATATCATTATTAGATGATTTAAAATTACCAACAAAAAATATAATAGGATTTAAGATGTATAAGAGTAATTTAAAAAATAAAGATGTATCGACAAAACACGTTGATTTAATTATAGATGAGATACCGGAAATAGCGTGTATGAAGAATGAGAGTGGTCAAAATATAATAAGTCGTATTCCATTAATTTTGGATACATCCTCGTATTATTTGTATGAAGATTTTGTGGATGATCTATATTTTCATCCTATATCATTAAATAATTTAACAATAAAAATTGATAATGAAGGATTTATATCATTTGAGATAACTTATTTAAATATAACAGAATAATATATATTATATATATATTATGAATAAATTATTGTTATTATTGTTGGGTAAAGTTAATTCTCAAATGTTGGGTGGTATTTTAGATAGTAATAATTGTTTGGTAGGGGCGGGATATTCATATTGTGAATCTTCTGATTCTTGCATCAGACAATGGGAGACGCCTTGTGAAGATAATTATAAAGGTTGTAATGATTGTTTAGAGAAGCAAAGCAGTGGAATGAATATAGCTTGTCCAATAGATTGTGATATGATTCAGGTAGAACCGGTGTGTCCTGAGGTAATGTGTATGATGTATTGTGAAAATGGATATATTCAAGACAATAATGGTTGTGATACATGTAGATGTAATGATCCGATGATTGTGATAGATCCAATTCGTGTAGTAGATCCTGTCCCTCCAACAATTATTACGGAGCCACCTATTCCTTTGATGGGGGATATAGGGAATGTTCCGGTAGTAAATCCATTTGTAGACAGATGTTCAGAATTGCAGATGAGTAGATATTATAAATGTAATAGTGATTGTCAAAATTGTGATTTAGATGGTATAAGGAATATATTGAGTGATTGTAAAAATGAAGAAAATCAAATGTTAGTAAATAATTTATGTCAAGGTGATATGTCTTCATGTGATATACCATATGAAGACTGTGAAAATGAATATGTTTGTCCAAAAATTACAGAAGTAACAAGATGTGGTGAAGGTGGATTATCTGGATATTCAACATATAGGTTATCATTAATTGTAAAAAATGTAAATGTTAAGAATATATATGCGATATATGGTGATGATAAAAATCCGATGATTATACCTCCAGCCTATCAGAGTATAGTAAATTTCAATAGTAATATAGGTGGGGTTTCACCCTCGATAGTAAATATTGATAGTGATGCACAATATGATAGTTGGTTGACTATAGGTGTAACGGATGGTAATATGAATAATGAAATAATGACAGTAGGAATAGATTTTGATAGTTGGACAGGAACATCGGGTATTAGTGTGACAAATGGTGCTGTCTTTACATTTGATCCGAATGAAATGATTGTAACGGGTAATGAATATATTATTGGACAAATAACAATACCAAATGAGAGGAGTGTAGATATGACTGTTAATGTTCAGGGTAAAACAAATTGTGTGAATTGTGATGTACATAATCGTGAGTGGACCGATAATGGTATAGTTTTTAATATTCATCCACCAATTAGTAATAATCCAAGTGAGATACCGAGGGGATGTTCAACATGGTATGATGGGTGTAATACGTGTCAGGTAAACAATGGAATAATTGGTGGATGTACGAGGATGATGTGTTTTAGAGAAAATCCATCTTATTGTACAAGTTTTGAAGGAATGGGGCATTAAAAATAATATATAATATATAATATATGTCTTGTGGTGTTATAAGAGAAGAAATAGATGAATTTTTATTTGATGATGACATTGCCGTTATGATAAAAAATTGTTATGGTAATTATGATTGGAATCAAGCAGATTATGAGGATAATTGTTGTTCGGGTGGTAAAATAAAAGATGAAGATTTAAAAAAAGGAGAAGGTTTTTGTCGTCCCACAGTTATGGGGGGATATTGTTACAATGATAATATTGGTGATCAAAGGATATATTATAAATATAAAGAATCAAGGGACAATGATAAAATTAGAGAACCATATATGGTAAGATTAAATGATGTTAAAAGAGAAAAAACATATAATCCAGATGAAAATTTTATTTTAAGTGATGGTATAGAGGATACAAAAAAATTGCAAGAGGAATTTTATAATGAATTAATGATAAATAGAATATTATCAACAGAACCTTCAAATATAAGAAGAAATGTAGAAAGGGAAATATTAAAAGAGGAAGAACAAGCTGATGAAGACATAGAAAAAATTATAGATGAACTAAAAAAAGAAGAAAAAAAAGAGGAAGAATATGGACCATTAATAATAATATTATTGGTGGCGATGGTTTTATTATTAGGAGGATTTTTAATATTTTATGTATTTAAAAATAAGAAAAATAAAAAAATGAGCAGTGATAGTGTTAAAGGAAGATTAAAATTAAAATCAAAATTGAAGAAAAATGGTAAGAAAAAATAATAAGATTTCACCTCTTTTAATTTAGCAATTGTATCCATTTTTGAGTTAATCTTATTTTATCACCTGTTGGTTCTTCAATTATAGGACCATATTTTTTTTGTTCTTTTTTTTTCCAGGGATGAGTATTTTTATTATAATCTTCGGGTAAGTATCTCAATGATGAAAATAATTGTCTCGCCCCGCTACCCCATTCTGTTGTATAGTCCCCTCTAATTTCTTCATACTCACTTTTTGTCATTTCTCCATTATTTTTTTTAAAAAAATCGAATATTATTTCAATTAATTTATCTTCTTCTTTTTTTTTAGTTTTTTTTATTTTTTTCTTTTTTTTTTCATCTTTATAATTATCAGAGTATTCATTAATAATGGGATGTTTTAACATTAAAAATTTATTATATTTTTGATTTAATTCTTCAATAAGAGGTATATTATTAATTTTTTCTTCTCTAGATAATTCAGCATATTTTTTTCTTAAAATAATTTTTTTATCATTATCTCTTTCTGAGAGTAGTTGTTTTAATATTTTTTTTTTATCATTATTAATTTTATATTTGATGATAGATAATTCTTTTATTATATTTTCTGTATCAGACATATTGTTGATTTGAGAATATAAATCTTTGATATTTTTAAGAATATTTTCTGATTCACTAATTAATTCTTTTTGTTCATTATATTGATCTTCAATATCTAGATATTTTTTTAGAGTTTCTAAATTATAAACAGATAAATCATTAATATCATTATTATTATAATTATCACCATCAATAATATTTCTTAATAAATTAGAATAAACATCGTAACGTTGATATTTGGGCAATTGAATAGAAAATTGCTCACCACAACCAGATGATCCTCCACCACAATTGAGAGATAATAGACCGTTAGATTGAGAAATATTTTTATCATTTTCGCATCCTTTGCATTTGCTTGATCTAGATGATTGTGATATTAATTGGATGCGATTTTTATGAAAATCCAATAAAAGTTTAAAATATTTTTTTTCAAGATCTGAGTCTATAATTTGTATATCGATATCAGGATTCATATTATATTATAATGAATTATTTTTTAAATTTTCTTTAACATACAAATGAAAATTAATTAATTGATTTTGTTTTTCTAATTCAATTTTTTCTTTATTTTTGTATCTCTCATACATCATAATAATTAAAAATATTATTATTATTACTCCTATTAAATTAATATAGAATTGTAAATTTTTTTTATGATTAACTATAATTTTTTTGGGTGGAGGTGTTGGATTAATGATTGAATAATCAATTAATTTAGGTTTTATTTTATTTATTTTATTCATTTAAGAATATAAAAATAAAATATATAAAAAAAAAAGATATTTAATTTAGATTATCAGAAATACGAAATAAATAATATGATGATATTCCGATTAATGAAGTAACTAACCAGAATGGATAAATAGTTTCATTTTTATTCAAACCGAAGCACTTAAATTCATTATTTTCATCAAACATTAGGGGATGTTTAATTGAGAATAATATATAGCAAGTAATTAAATAAATAAAAAGAGATTTTAATAAAATATTGTCTATATCGAACATATATAATATTATTTTATAATTTTTATTAAATTAAAATCCAATCATTTTCACTTGTTATTCTTTTATGAATATTGATTTCAGGATTATTGAGATCAATTAAATGCACATAAACTGTATTTCTATGATTTGAAATACCATAAATGTTGTAATCATCTAAAAATTTAGTAATACCATTATATTGATATTTAATATATTTAGAAGATGAATTATATTTTTTATTGTTATGAATTTTAAGATGGTTTGTTTTTTTATTTAAATTTATTATAAGGTTATTTAATGGTATTTTTTTGTTAGGAGATTCTTTAAGAATAATGACAATATTTTTATGAATAATATCTAACATTTCATTTTCTAAAATATTCCATTGAAATTTTTGAACCATTTATACTAATTCAAATATTTTATGTTTATAATTATTAAATATAAATCATAAAAATTTTATATATAAATATGATTCCTGCTATAGCAACGATTATTATCACAATCCTTTGTTTTGAAACTCTTAATATTAATTGTGATCCATTAGATACATTCGAAACTATGTATGGACCATAACAAACATAGAGAGAAATAAACAGAAAATTAAATTATAGAATTAATGGATCTTAAAAAAACAAATTTAAAGATTAAACTTAAATTTTTTATAAATGTCACTCTATGATATGTATTATTCTAGTAAAAATAAGAATTATATGTTTAAAATAATTGCAGATATTGTGGAGCAAGAAACAGGAAAAAATATAATAAATGATAATGATATAATACTTTTTTATAAAAATAGATATTCAATAATATTTGATAAATCAGAATCGGATAATTTATCAGATATAAATAAAGAATTAATAGATAATATAGGATCAGAAATAATATCAATTATAAAAAAAGAATATATAAATAATGATATAAAAATCATAAATAAACCAAAAAAAGAAATAATAAATGATTTAAATTTATCATTAACAATAGATTCTTCAAAGAAAACAGATGATTCTTTAAATAGATTTAATTATAATTATGTATTGGATGAATCAATAAAAAATATATCAATAAAAAGATTAGAGATACCAAAAGAAGATAATATATTATTTTCAAATCCAAATTTAATAATAAAAATAGATGAAAAAAAATTTTATTTAGAGATGATAACAAAAATAGAATTAGATAGAGTATTTTTAATATATAAACCAAAGAAAGATATAATAATACCGATTAATAATAAAAGTATAAATATAAAGATATTAAATTTTTTAGAAAATGAAAATCCAAATAAAAATAAAGATAGATATAAGGTTCATGTAATAAAAAAGATAAATTTTAAAAATATAGATTATTTAGGGTTTCAGATAGATAAATTTGAATATAAAGAATTTAATGTAGGTGATATTTGTGGTGTATATAATGATAAAGATGAATGTATATATACATCATCAATAAAAAAGATAAAAGATATATTTATATTTACAACTGATTTGGATATTGTAATAGGGGAAAATTATTATTGTCAAAATATATCATTGCAACATAAGATAGATATTAGTTATGATTAATTAATCTTCAATATATAATTTACCATTATAAATAATAATTGGTTTCATGAAAATGTGAGTATAATTTTCTTGAATAAAATTTTTATAAGGATAAATTTTAGTAATAGAATTATCATTAATGATAGAATCTTTTGCAATAAAAAAATAAGTATCATTAACATTATATTTTAATTTATAACCTTCGAGATTATCTTGGATAGTTAATTTATCGAGACTGGGAAAGTCTTCTAAATCCAATTCTTCTTTTAAGGAATACATTTCTTGATAAACAGAAAATTTAGCAGTTAAAGTTTCATTATATGGGTGATCTTTACTGACATATTTAAAAACTAAATTTTCTTTTTCATAAATTTCTGCTAATTTTTTACCATTATCTCTGATATATCTAATATCAATTTTTTCATCAATTTCTTTATCGTATTGATAGTATAGATAAATTTTTTGTTGATCTTCATCGAATCCGTAAATGACATAAATATTTGGTTTAATATGAAAGATATAATTAGCTTCTAATTGGTTGGTATCAATAAGTTCTAATAATTTGCATCCAATTCCAGGGAAATAAGAAATTTCGTTAATTAATCTGTCGGAGAATCTGATACATTTATCATTTAATTCAGGATCATCTCTGGTATGTTGAATACAATCTAGTGAAGATTCTTTAATAACAGAATTAATTTCAAGTGACATATTATATTTTTTCTGCATTACATCAAAGAGATATAAATCGGTTGATTGACTATCATTATTGATAGTAATAATTGCATCAAATAAACTTTTAGTGTCATTATTAGAGGATTTAGACAATTCTTGTATTATATTTTTTTCATCACAATCAGGTAATTCCCAAGTATCATTATCTTTTAAATTTTTATAAATAGAATCATATGTAGTACCTTCAGGTAAAGAAGAAAGATATAAATATTGTTCAACATCCCTTTGATCTTCATCGAGATCTAAATGTGATTTCATGCGTATAGCTCTTCCAAATACTTGATCAACGCGGACATAATTCCAATATGGTTCGAGGATATGGACTTGACGGACGCATGTTAGTGATATACCTTCTGCACCCGCACTAGATATAATCATAATTTGGCAATATTCTCCAAATTTATTTATTTTTTCTTTATTATTTTTATCATTGAAATAATCTCTAGAGATTCTTCTTTCATCTTGTCCTTCGGAACCGGTGATAAATGTATATCTTAAACCTTTAGTTGTTTGAGGATTTTTTGTATCTAATTTTTCATAACCATTACTTTTAAGAACTAATTCGAATGCTTCAGAACCAGAATCAGATCTAAAATCACTATAAAATAATATTTTTCCGGTACTATTTCCTTCAGGGGAAATAAATTTTTTAATATTATTCATAATTTGATAAAATTTAGGAGATAAATATTGTAAATTGTTATCTAATTTAAGAGATTCATTAGATAAAATTTTTGAATATTCTTTTTGTTTTAAATCTTCTATTTCCTTTTTATTAGTTTCAGTTTTTTTCATTGATTTAAAATCATCATTTTCATAAACAATATTGCACGCCTGTCTTGTTCTGGTATTATAATGCCATACATCTTCAGAATCATTAAATATACTTCTTCTTTTTCTTAAATCATCAAATTCTTTTTCTTTAGACCACATTTCGGAATATTTTTCAAATTGCATTTGACTCATGGGACATCTTACAAGATTAATACTTTTTGTAATAGGTGAATTTTTTAATATATCATCAATAATAAATGGTTTTTTTATTTGTGGCATATCGACAATAGATGATCTATCAATGGGATAATAAGATGTTAAACCCATTAACATTCTTTTTAATAAAATTCTTTTTTGATGGGGGATAATATCGCCATTTTCAAAGAAATATGAGACAAAATTATCAACATTTGTCATATCAATAAGATCATTATTATTTGTTTTATCTTCACGAATATCAAATAATTTTTGTTCTTTATTAAATAATAGATCTATATCTTTATCAAAATATTTTGGATCACCTCTTTGTATTTTCTTTTTTTCTTTATCAGAAAGTGAATTTAACTGATCTAATGTTGGTGTAATAGATTCTTCATCAAATAATTCGTGCAAACCATAATAAATTTCATTGATAAAATCATTAAAATTTTTATCGTTTGTTTTAAGAGTATAAACAATATCTAATTCGTCATCTAATAAAGATTCAAATCCTTCTCTTTCTTGAATATATGAAATAATAATTTTACCAGAATTTTGTTCAACATGAAATAATTCAATTGAAGATTTATCTTTATAATAAATTTTATTTAATTTTTCAGTTATTTCATCAACATTTTTTTTTGTTTTTATTGATATTTGATAAATTTTTATTAATCCTTTAAGCATATTATATAAGATAGCAATTTCAGAGGGTTTATTAATGACTGGTGTACCAGATAAAAATATTAATTTTATATCTTTAGCATTAATGATCCAATTATAAAATAAAAGACCTTTTTTGTTTCCATTGGCAATTTGTCTTATAAAATTGTGCACTTCATCTATAATGACAACTTCTTTATAAAATGGTGAGTTAATATTATATTTTTTTTGATTTTCTTTTAATTTTGAATCAATTGTTTTAACAATTTTTTTATTTTTAGATTTAATATTTTGTTGATCTTCTAATAAAAAATCATTATAATCATCATCTTCACCTCCAAGAAATTCTTCTAAAGATGTTTTTTCAAAATTAGGAAAAGGATTATAATGAATAAAATTATATTTTAATTCAATCAAATAATTTATTTGTTGTAAAATAAATTCTTGATCTATATCATCATATTCATCTATTTTTTTCCCTTTTTTATCTGGTAAATAAATACCTTTTCTGTTTTTAATTTCTGATCCCATATCTTTAATTATATTTTTGATATCATCTTCAGGTTTATCTGAATTTTTTTTTATAATTTCATTTTTAAGAGATTTTTTTACTTTAGAAATAATTTTAGAGATTGATAAATCACTTAAATTATAATTTTCTTTAATTTCTTTTTTGAGATCATCTTTAATATCTTCAATAGGATAAAATTTCCATAAATTATCTTTATTTAATTCATTTTTACCCCATTCTTGGACTTCTTTAATAAATTCCATTTCTAAAGATGCAGGTAATATAGTATTAATTTTCATTGTATTAGATAATCCTTCAGCTAATGATATAGCGGTGGCCGTTTTTCCGGTACCTAAACCATGATAAACTAATAATCCTCTATAAGGAGTATCGATTGCTAAATATTTTTGAACTAATAATTGATAAATTCTCAAGGGTGAATCTTTATGTAAATCTTTAACTTTTTTATATAAAAATTGATTTACCCATTTAACATATGCTTTTCTATGTTGACTAATTGTATAAAAATCAATATCTTTTTCTGATACTATTTCATCAGGTAATTCATCACCCGGTTCTTCATCAGATGATGAATTATCCAAACTATTTTTATGATAAACAGGTGATCGGGGTTCTGCTTCTTTATCTTTTTCTGCATCATAATCAGGGGAATCCGGAGCATATTTAGGGATTCCTTCTTCAGAAAGTTGTTTATCAACTTTTTGTATTAAATCATCTATTCCTTCATCATCAGGATCATCATCAGGATCATCATCAGGAGAACCGGGATTAAGACGTTGCACTCCCTCATCTGAAAGTTCTTTATCAGCTTTTTTTATTAAATCATCGATCCCTTCATCTCGAGGATCATCCCCTTCAAAAAAGGATGGTTTTTCTTTAGGAGTTTTAGGGGATTTTAAACCTTCATCACTGTCTTTTAAAGGATTACCTATATCATCTAATTCAATGACTGGTTTTTTGGGTGATTTTTTCTTAGGAGATTTTTTCTTAGGAGATTTTTTCTTAGGAGGAGCTACCAATGGATTTTCAAAAACAACATTACCTTCATCATCAGTTCTTTTTTTAAATTTATCTAATTTTTTATATTCTTTTAAATATTTATTTCTTAAACTAGAGATAAATTTAATAGCAGAATCTTTATCTTTAATTTTTTTTTCAATTTTAATTAATTCATCGAGATTTTCATCGACAAATGATTCAATTTTATCTTTTTTGAATTTAGATAGGTCATTAATTTTTAATTTTTTCTTAATAAATTTTAATAATTTATTATTTTTTATAATTTTATTCTCTAAATCTTCCATATATTTAATTTATATATTATTATTTATAATTTTTAATTTATATAATCTTATATTTATTCATTTCAATCATTATTTTTTTAGATAATATACTGTATAATTTGTCATCTTCTTTTAACCATTCATCTTTATCTTCATTTTTCATATATTTAAAATCCCATGATTTTTCATTTTTAATATGAATAAGTTCATAAATTAATTCTAAAACTTGATAAGATATACCTGTCATATGAAAAAATTTAAGGCGATGATCAGGTTTAATAATATATTTTTCAGAATCTAAAATATATGAAAATTTTTGATAATGATTATTTTTTGTATTAAAATGTTCTCCTGCAATATTTTCCCAACGATCAAAGTGATAATTTAAAATTTCTCTGTTTTCAGAAATTTTTTTAATATTGATTATTTTTTTGCATAGTGATATTTCACTGATAAATTTTTTAAGATATAATAAGGTATATTCATCAGATTTTAATGGTTTATGATAAATGTCCATATTTATTTAATAATAAATATATTTGATGTTTTATTTTATTTATATCATCATCAGAGTTTATTTCTAAATGTATTTTAGAACATTTAAGATCTTCACTTTTTTCAGAAATATGATCTAAATTATTGAAATGATCTTGATAATTATTGGGATATAATCTAATAATTCTTTCTCTTTGGATAGTTGGATTAATTTTTAATTTAATAAAGATAAAACCATGTTTTAAACATGCATCATATTCATTTTGATATCTTACATCATCAAAAATACAAAATTTTTTATATTTAGCTTGATTTAATACATAATTAACCCATACATCCGGATCAATTTCTCTCATTTTAGTACCAATAGATGTTAATAATGTTCTATCTTTTTCTTTCATTTGGAAAAGATCTGAAGCTACATCTTTAACTTTTTGACCAAATGAAAATATCTCATATCGTGAATCCATTTGTCTAATTAAATTTGCTGAAGTAGTTTTTCCGGAGCACATTTTTCCAATAATTGCGATTTTCATTAATAATATATTATTAGTTAATTTTCTATATTTTTAAATAATAATTACTTAAAAAATTTGATATACTATTATGTATAACATTAATTCAATAAAGATGAGAGTTCAAAAAAGAAATGGATCATATGAAGAGGTTTCCTTTGATAAAATTTTAAAAAGAATTAAATCATTATGTTCAAATAATAATTTTAATAATCAATTGAATGTTGATGAAACAATTGTAGCTCAAAAGGTTGTCAATGAAATTTATGATGGTGTTAAAACAACAGAATTAGATGAATTATCATCACAAATAGCAATTTCAATGTATTCAAAACATCCAGATTTTAAGGTATTAGCTGGTAGAATTGTTGTTTCAAATCATCATAAAAGTACTTTAGATACATTTTCTGAAAAAATAGAATTATTACATAATTATAAAAATAATGGTAATGATAAACCATTAATTGCAGATTATTTTTATAATTATGTTAATCAACATAAAGATTTAATAGATTCAACAATTGATTATATGAAAGATTATAATTATGATTTCTTTGGTCATAAAACATTAGAAAAAACTTATCTTTATAGAATTGATAAAAAAATTATAGAAAGACCTCAAGATTTATTGATGAGAGTATCATTATCTATTCATAGAAATGATATTGAAGAAGCATTAAAAAATTATAAATTAATGTCAGAACATTATTTTACTCATGCAACACCTACTCTTTATAATGCTGGATCTAATAGAGAACAATTTGCAAGTTGTTTTCTATTAACAATGCAAGAAGATTCAATTAAAGGTATTTATAAAACATTATCAGATTGTGCACAAATATCTAAGCATGCGGGGGGGATAGGTTTATCGATTCATAATATAAGGGCATCAGATTCATATATTGCAGGGACAAATGGTTATTCCAATGGTTTAGTTCCAATGCTTCGAGTATTTAATGATACAGCAAGATATGTTGATCAAGGTGGTGGTAAAAGGAATGGATCATTTGCGATGTATATTGAGCCTTGGCATGCAGATATTTTAGAATTTTTAGAATTAAAAAAGAATCATGGTAATGAATTAGAAAGAGCAAGAGATCTATTTTATGCATTATGGATTCCCGATTTATTTATGGAAAAGGTAAAAGAAAATGAAAAATGGTGTTTATTTTGTCCAAATGAGTGTCCTGGGTTAAATAAAGTTCATTCAGATGAATTTAATAAGTTATATAAAAAATATGAATCTGAAAATAAATTCAGAAAAAAGGTAGATGCAAGAGAAATATGGAATGCTATCTTAACTTCACAAATAGAAACGGGGACACCATATCTATTATATAAAGATAAATGTAATCAAAAATCAAATCAGAAAAATTTGGGAACAATTCAATCATCAAATTTATGTACAGAAATTATTCAATATACATCGCCAGAAGAAACATCCGTATGTAATTTAGCTTCAATTGCATTACCAAAATTTGTAAAACATAAAGATACAACAAATATGGAATTTTTAGTTTATTCAAAACCAGAATGTGTATATTGTGAATTAGCAAAAGGTTTATTGAAAAAATATAATATTAAATATGAAGTAAAAAAATTTACAGAATTAACTAATTTATCAGGACAATATCCAACAGGAGTGAAATTCCCACAAATATATATTAAAAAATTACATAATAACGAACATATCGGAGGATATACCGAATTAAATGAATATTTGCAACCCACATATGATTATGAATCATTAAAACAAATTGCAAAACAATTGACAAAGAATTTAAACAAGATTATTGATTATAATTATTATCCTGTCCCTGAAACTAAAAATTCTAATTTAAAACACAGGCCAATTGGTATTGGAGTTCAGGGATTAGCGAATGTATTTTTAGAATATGGTATATCTTTTGATTCTGATTTAGCTAAACAATTAAATGAAAATATTTTTGAAACGATATATTTCGGTGCAATGGAAACATCGATGGAATTAGCTAAAGAAAGAGAAGAATATATGATAAAATACAAAAAATATATAAATCAATTCGATGATAATTTAGATGATTTTGTATCTTCAGATGAAATAAATATAATTAAACAAAAATTAGGCATTATTTTATCAGGAGAACATGAAAGAAATGAATATTTAGGTTCATATAGTTCTTTTATAGGATCACCTCTACAAGGAGGTAAATTCCAATTTGATTTATGGTCATATAATAACACAGATGTTAGACATAATTGGTCAGGTTTGATGGAAGATATTCAAAAATATGGTGTAAGAAATAGTTTATTACTTGCACCAATGCCTACGGCATCCACCGCACAAATATTAGGAAATTTTGAATGTTTTGAGCCTATTCTTTCAAATATTTATGTTAGGAGAGTTTTATCAGGTGAATACACTGTTATTAATGAATATTTAGTAAATGATTTAATATCATTAGGATTATGGTCAACTGATATGAAAGATAAAATAATTGTGAATGATGGATCGATTCAGATGATAGATAATATTCCTAATATTATTAAACAAAAATATAAAACTGTATGGGAAATAAAACAAAAAGATATAATTAATATGTCTAGAGATAGAGGTAAATATATATGTCAATCACAAAGTTTAAATTTATTCTTAGAGAGTCCTAATATATCTAAATTAACTAGTATGCATTTCTATGCGTGGTCTCAAGGATTAAAAACTGGTTTATATTATTTAAGATCAAGACCATCATCTAAAGCAATTCAATTTACTGTTAATCCAGATGTATGTGAAAATTGTTCCGGATAGATTATTTATAAATTATATCCTTCATAAGATCCTGTTACTTTAGATTCAAGAGCAGATTCTTCAACAACTCTTGTATTGATTCCAATACCATTTTGAAGGTTACCTTTATATTTTTTATTAAAATTATCAATTTCTTCTTCTTGTTTATTGACTTTTAATTTTATAGAATCCATTTGATTGCTTGTTGATTCTATATAAAATAGAGAACACATCATGGAAACAAACATTAGTGCCATTACAATGAATGGGAATAATGCAATAAACCATGCCACATTTTTACCTAATTTATAATTGCATAATTTATCTAAAATATAAACAACACAAACAATAATTATTATATTTAGTATAAAACCCATCATTGTATATGTTTGAAGACCATTTACTTTAGAATTAACTTTAAGCATCATAAAAAAATAAATAACTAATCCGATACCATTTAATATTAAATATAATAGAGCTGGTTGACATAATTTTTCAATTGTTTTTGGGACAGTAATACCTAATAATTTCATTTATATATATATATATATGGAAAATAAAAATACTAGAAAAAAGAATACTAAGAGAAAAAATACAAGAAGAAAAAATACAAGAAGAAAAAATACAAGAAGAAAAAATACAAGAAGAAAAAATACAAGGAGAAAAAATACAAGAAGAAATACTCGTCGATCAAGAGTAAGAAATACTCGTAGATCAAGAGTAAGAAAAAAAAAGAAATTGAAAGGAGGTGTTGGTTTTATTACAAGCGATGCAGAAGGCACATTTTATATTTCAGATAGAATTAAGTGCCAAATTAAAAGGAATGGAGATATTGGAGACTGGGATGTTAGAATTACATTAAATGATAAAAAATTAGTTATGGATAAAAATGATCCTGATGGAGGGAATAGGGTAAATAGAACAGCGGATTTAAGAGATTGTACGGTGAGTGACCCGAAACAATCCAGAGGTGAAGACAAACATTGGCTCAGAGTAGATCTTAAAGAAAATGATCATCCTACATATTCTGGGAGAAAATTTCTTAAAAATAGAGTCAAAAAATATATTTTTGGATTTGATACTGTAACTGAAAAACTATCATGGAAGAATATGTTTGAATTAGCTTCATTAAATGAAAGAGTTGAAGACGAAATTGTAATCCCCTATAGTGATGAAGGTATTCAACGATTAGCAGATTTATTAAAAGAGACAGTAATACAGAGTGGAAAAACAAAGCACACGGTGGTAATTATGGGTCATCATTCGATGATGAGGGAAGGAAATTATTATATACCGGATGGTATTGAGATAATAGTGAAAGCATCAATTGGCCATTTTATTCAGAAGTATATAGATAGTACTTATTTAGATCAACATGTGATGTATCAATATTTTAATTCTATAAATCGCTATATTACTAATGGTGAAATAGTCGGTGATGATGGTTGTGTCAATCCTGAATTAGAATATGCACTCACATACAAAAATACTCTTAAATCAGATGTAGAAGATGTAAATGTAAAAATTTCAGGTAAATCGGATGGAAGACAGGAATTACCTGATGTTTTTAAAGATGGATTGGATCCTAAACAACAATTAACATATTCAGAAATGAATCATGCTGATATTGATCCAGAAGTATTAAGACAGTATTATGCAAATAATGTTAACATGGTTTTTACAGATGAAAGATTTTATGCAAAACATGGGTTATTATTTGAAGTACAAGAACCAGGTAAAGAAAAATATAAAGTAAGATTATTGCTAGTTACTCCGGAAGAATTATCTGAGTTTCAAACTCAGGAAGACGAAGACGATGAACATTATGAAGATCGTCTTATTAGTGGTCGTGTTATGGAAACATTAAAGAAATTAAGAGAATTAACGGAACATGAATTTGCCGTTTTTTTTGCTGAATGTCGTGGTAATGCGAGTGAATTGCATAAAGAATTGAGCAGTAAAACAGATAAAAGTATTGATTGTTGGTTAAAGTGGTATCATGATGATTTAATTGATATGTTTACAGATGGAATGGGTACAGAAGCAGAACAATTATTCACCGAATTAAGTGGATTTTTAAAAAAAAATTTTTCAAGTATGAATGATGTTTATAATAATATTCGGGAAACCTTAAAAAATATTTTACTTTCAAGTGAATTATTACTTTCAGGTGATAAAAAAGAAATTATAGGATATATTTTATTTAGTTGTTTTTTACATTTTATGAGATTTGGTGATTTTGAAGAATCTTTCTTTAGAAAAATTATAAAGGTAATACCTGAAAGTTTTTTTAATAATGAAGATTTAATTAGAATTTCATTATTTGAATCTTTATTCAAAGGTCATTTAGAGATAACCAAATTTTTACTTGAAAAAGGTGCAAATAAAGAAGCCAAAAACAGTTCCGGAGAAACTTCACTCTTAGTGGCTACACGGAGAGGTCATTTAGATATAGTAAAATTATTACTTGAAAAAGATGCAAATATTGAAGCCAAAAACCAACATGAATATACTCCACTCTTAATGGCTATACAAAGAGGTCATTTAGAGATAGTACAATTATTACTTGAAAAAGATGCAAATATTGAAGCCAAAAACCGACTTGAATATACTCCACTCTTATTGGCTATACAAAGAAATGAAGTAGAGATAGCCAAATTATTAGTTGAAATGGGGGCAAATAAAGAATATAAAGATAAAAATGGTATGACTCCGCTCTTAAGAGCTGTAGAAATAAATCGTTTAGATATAGCCGGTTTATTACTTGGAGAGGGTGCAAATATTGAAGCCCAAACTGAAAAAGGAGAAACTTCACTCTTAGTGGCCACACAAAAAGGTCATTTAGGGGTAGTCAAATTATTACTTGAAGGTGCAAATAAAGAAGCCAAAAACAGTTCCGGAGAAACTTCACTCTTAGTGGCTACACAAAAAGGTCAGTTAGAGATAGTCGAATTATTAGTTGATGCCAATGTAGATATAGAATCCGTAAATGGAAATGGTGATACGCCACTCATTATAGCTACACAAGAAGGTCATTTAGAGATAGTACAATTATTACTTGAAAAAGGTGCAAATAAAGAATATAAAAATAAAAATGGTATGACTCCGCTCTTAAGAGCTACACAAGAAGGTCATTTAGAGATAGTACAATTATTAGTTGAAAAAGGTGCAGATATTGAAAATGATACATCATCTGAATATACGCCACTCATGGTAGCTTCAATAATGAATCGTAAAGAGATAGTCGAATTTTTACTTGAAAAAGGTGCAAATAAAGAAGCTAAAAACATATACGGTATGACACCACTCTTATTTGCTTCAATAAGGCGTCGTTTAGATATAGTCGAATTATTACTTGAAAAGGGAGCAAATATTGAAGCCAAAACTAAAGATGGATCAACTTCACTCTCCTTGGCTACAGAAAGAGGGAAAAATTGGGAAGAAATAAAACAATATCTAGAGCAGCATCTAGAGAAGCAGAATCTAGAGCAGCGGCATCTATAAGAAGTGATACGGTAATAAATAGAGGAGGTGTTCCTGGATTTTTTGAAAATATTTTTAGTTTTCATTATTTGGTGATTAATTCATTCATTTGATTTAAGAGATCTAATTTATCTTGACTTTTTTCTCCTTCATATCCTTGAAATTTTTTATCAGGTTTAGGTGGTGCAAAATATTCTTTTTGTTCTTTTTTCTTTTTAGTTTTAAACATCATATTAATATTGCATTGTGTTTGTATAAAAATATTTTTATCTTTTCTAATTCCAATTTTAAAATTAAGAGGCAAAGTAAGATAACCAATACTGTGATAAATCAATGGTAAACGATTATTTCTTTTACCACTTGTAAAATCATATTTAAATAATAAAAAAAGATATTGTATTTGTTCTTGTATATTATTTTCTCTTAAAGAAGATTCTTCTAATATAACGGACCATACTAACCAAATAATATCTTTACAATATTTTTTATGAATATTTTTAATATTTCTTTCTTCTATTTCAAATTTTTTTTTATCTTTTTTATTTTTTTGTTCCCATTTCATCAACCATAGGACCCAATAAACACATCTTTCATAACCACCCAAATTATTTTTGAGATTAAAAAATATTTCATTCATAATAATACGGAGTTCATCGGGGTCAGTAAATTTTATGATATGACTCGGTAATAGATTCATGGTAGCATTTAATTTGTCTTTTATTTCGGTAAATTGAAAATCTTTAATTTCATCAATTTTGGGGTATTTGTCGTATCTTTTAGTTTTGGGGGATGTGGTTAAAGTGACAACAATATCAATTAAATTATTTCGAATATGTTCAGAATTCCTCAAATGAATATATTTATCTTTTTCTTTTTTACCAATATGATCAATTGAATTATAAAATGTTTGATATCTTTTCCATAAAAATTTAGGTAAATTAGGTGAATTTATATGAATAATTTTAGAATTAAATTGAATTAATTTTTCTAAAATTTCAATTGTATAACCAGAAATAATACATTCTGTTAACCAATAACATGCATCTTCTATTTTACCCGATTCTATAGATTTAAATAAAGTATTAATGACATCTCTCTTTTTAAAATCAGAAAATGTTTTATTTTTAAACTCAGATAAAGGTCTTGCATCTTCAATTATATATTCGCGATTCATTATATAATAAAAATATCAATAAAATAAAATTATAACTTAAAATATATGTTAGTTTGTTTGATTGGTTTTACATTATTTTTTGCATCAATTTATATGTCATATTTAAAGAATGATAATGAAATATTTAATAATTTTAATAAATTGTTAAATGAAAAACAAAAATCAATATATCAGAAAATAATTAGAGAAAGAATGAGTATTTATATTTCGGGATCTGTGTTAGGTTTAGTGACAGGTATATTTTATTTGTATCGATACAAAAATGATAATTATAAAATATGTAAATTTTTAACAATTATTTATGTGATACAATTGGGATTTTATAAAATATATCCTAAAAGTCCTTTATTTTTATATTCTCTAACAAATAAATCACAAACGGATGCTTGGGCTGATATTTATACAGAAATGAAAAACAGGTGGATTCAATCTATATTTATAGGATTTATAGGTTATATTTTAATAGGTAATTATCTTTGTGAAAAATGTAAATAATTACATACTATCTAAATATTTAATATAACTATCATCTAAACATTCATTTTTTAAGATTTGGTTTATAATTTTTAAATTCTTTAGTTAAATAATAGTTATTATATTTATTATCATTTTTATATATAACTAAATCGTTAGTTATAAAATCTCTAGTTTCAAATTGTTTATGATAAAATTCTAAAGTTGATATTTTTTTAATTTCAATATATTTCTTAATATATTAGAAGAATTCATTAATATTAATATATATCTTTTTAAATTATTTATAATTATTTATATATAAATAATTATTATGAGTAATATATATAATAATTTAATAAATCATTTAATGGAAGAAATTGATATAGTTGAACAACAAATAAACAACGGTGATAATATTATTAATCAATTATTTCAAAATCAGAGGGTAAGAAATAAATGCACCGATAAAAATTTCATAAATAACTTAAAAGAAATAAATATAGATGATAATTTTATAAAAAAAGAAATATCATGTTCAATATGTATGGATACATTCAATTTAAATGAAAAATGTATAGAATTACCATGTGATAATAAACCTCATTATTTTCATATTGGTGATAATAGAGAAAAATGTGAAGGAATTTTACCTTGGTTAAAAAATAATAATAATTGTCCAATATGTCGTACAGAGTTTCCTTTAGAAAATAATGATGAAAATTTAGATGAAAATTTAGATGAAAATTTAGAAGATATAGATGATATAGTAAATAATATACTAAATATTGTAAATCAAAATGTACCGAATAATCATAATATTATTATCCCTCAAATAATAAGATTACCGATAATCCGAGAACAAGAAATCATAGATGATGATGAAAGAAGAATGCAGATGGCTATAGAAATGTCTTTACAAAATAGATAAGTTTATATTTAATTATTAATAAATAGATTATATAATAATGAATATAGAAAATATAAGTTCTGCACCTGATTATATTCATAAATTTATAAATAATAATATGAAAAAATTAGATGAAATATATGAAGAAGGAATGAATTGTAATGATTTTGGTATTTTATTATTTCAATGTTCAGAAAAAGAAAATAAAATGGATGTTCAATTTTTCAACAATGATATGATGTTAGAATTATTAGAAAAAGATTCATGTGAAAATTTTAAAAATACAATTAATGATTCAAAAAAAAGATTATTTATGGTTAAAGATATAGATATAAATAGTATATTTTTGATATATATTTAAGAAATAATACAATTACATTTATTATTATTTATTTGAATATTTTTTTTAGGTTTTGAATAACTTCCTATATTATTTTTTCTTAATATTGGTGGTTCTTTAATATGATAATTAGTTAAAATATTATCATTTTTAATTTCCAGTTTCAAATTATTCCATGGATGATCTTGAGATAACATTATACTTTATTTTTTTTAAAAATTTGATAAATATTATAATCAAATTTTTTAAAAACATCATAATGAAAAAAAATATAGTAAAATTAACAGAAAGAATAGATGATGTATATGTCTTGTATTTGTTGAATAATAAAGATATAAACAAAACACTAAATTATACAAAAATAAAATCACCGACATTAAAAAAATATATTCGCATAAAAGAAGAACTGCCTATAGAATTATATTCTTTATTAGATTCAAAAAATAAAAATAAATTAACATTGGGGATGGCTTTACATATATGTGATAATATATTAAATCCGGAACATAAAAATGATTTAACATTAGAATTGTGTGATATAGATAAAAAATTAAGAAAAGAAAAAATCATAGAATTAACAACTTGTGGTATCTGCTGTGATGTAAATATTCATTTTGAAAAACTACCTTGTTGTAATCATTATATATGTGAATCATGTTTAATGCAGACAATTGAATCAAAAATAAATGATTTAGCATTTACAGGGATAAAATGCCCATTTTGTAATGTATATTTTTCTATCTATTATATCACATATCTGTTAAAAACTAGATATGTGATACAAAATACAGAACCATGGAGAGATACTGGTAAATATTTCAGAAATATGAAATATCCTTGTAAAACTTATCCAAGAAATATGTGGTATAAATTTATGGGGATTATGGCATCAATCGAAAATAAACAAGAGTATATTATTCCAGATCATGAAACAGATATGAAACCTTTATTTGGTGATGAATTATATTTTGGTCCTTGTTCTGTTTGCACACCAGTTATTTTAAAACATCGCGATCAAAAGAGATATTTTAAAAGATTAAGAGTTGGTGCAGTTGAAAAAAGATGTGTTGATGATGAAAATAGACTGGTTGTATTTCAACCAGATATGTTTAAATGTGAAGTATGTAAAAGTTTAGATGAAGATTATGAAAATGGTGAATTTAAAAAATGTCCTCATTGTGGTATAAAAACATTAAAACCGAGCGGTTGTAATTATATCTATTGTGGTGATCATAGATGGTGTTGGATTTGCAATGAGAGAATTGAAAATAATAATAATGGTCATAATCATCATTATTATACTGGTAGAGGTACTAGTCCATATTCTGATAGATGTAGAGAATCTATTAATTATGATGCTCCTAAATTTGTAATACGGAATTATTGTGATTGTTCAGCTTGTTCACCCCATGATGGTGCACCAATATGTCGTAATATGGATTGTCAAAATCGTACTAATTTAGATGAATTTGATAAATTTAATAAATATTGTGATGTCTGTATTAATAATATTGTTTAATTATTTCATCTGATAGATCAATAATTTTGTATGATAAATTACTCTTTTATTTTTTATGGAGATACTACAACTGGAGGTGCTACAGGAGTTGCTATTCGTGAATGTAATAATTCTTCTAATTCCATGATTTCAGATGACATAATTTCTTCTGTATGGTCGTATAATTCATAAAGTTCAACGGCTTCAGTGCGATCCATGCTTTCAATATAAACTTTTTGTCTAAGAATTGGACTGAAAGGATAATGGTACAACATTACGGCATTTAGGACAATATTTATCTCTGATTAAATGATCATTATATTCTTTATCATCCTTTTTAAAACATGAACATAAATTACCCATCCTTATTAGTTTATAAAATAAAAATAATAATTTTAAATAATAATATTAAATAATATATATATATATATATATATATGCGAAGGTCACGAATATCTAGAATATCTAGAAGAACTAAAATTAAGAAAAGAACAAAGAGATCTAGGAGAGTTTCTAGAAGATCTAGAACTAGGAGATCTAGGAGATCTAGAAATATGAGAAGATCTAGGAATAAGAGAAGATCTAGGGGATTAAGAGAAAGAACTCAAAGAGGAGGAATGAAAAAAATTTTTGGAAAATCTAAAAAAGATGAAGATTACTTCTCTGAATTGGGGGGGGCCACAACTGGTGTTCGAACAGATGATCCACTTAAAAAGGCATACGAAGAAAGGAGACAATCTAGAGAATTGAAAGATCTAGGTTTTCATCCAACAAAAGTTCATGAAGATGGATCGACTGACCTACAAAGATTATGTTATGCAACTGATCGTCATTATGATATATATTATCCCGAAATTCCGTTAGAAAGACGCTTAGAAATTATCCAGTTATTAATTAGCGAAGGAGCCGATGTCAATGAAATGGCTGGTAATAAGAAAATTGGTAATAAGAAGACCCCTCTACATTATTCTTGTATATCTCATCGTGAAACAGATGGGGAGATTTCTAAACTATTAATTGAAGCAGGGGCTGATGTCAATGCAGTACCAGGACATGGAGAAGAGACACCCCTCCATTCTTGTTTAGTTTGTAGACATCATAAACCAAAAACTGTCCGCATGTTACTTGATGCAGGAGCTGTTGTCACAACAGGAGCCGACTCCGATTGGTCAACTCCTCTTCGTTATGCTTGTGAAGAACAAGATTGGAATCGTAAGACAGCGAGCGTAGAAATAGTTAAAATGTTATTACCCGAATATGCGAAAGAAGGTATCCGTGATATAATCAAATATCTTGGTACTGATCGATATGGTAATGATGTATTACACTCGGGGTTATATTCACAGGAAATAATAGTTATTTTACAAGAATATAACACTGTACAGAAGAGATTAGCATTAGCAACAGAAACGATTACAGGGGAGAGAGATGATGCATTATTTGCAGCAATGAGGGGATTAGAAGCAGGAATATTGGGAGATATTGGTAGATATGTAGGAATACCGGGGGGGGCACCAGGAGGAGGGGCAACTGGTTAGGACCTTATTAATTGATAATATATAAATAATTATTAAGAAAATATAAAATGATAGATTTTTACTGGGTGTATCTTTTAGAACAAAAATTAAAAAAAGATTTAAATAAATGGAAAAATAGATAAAAGATATATAGATAAATTGAATTGTATTGAACAATGGAAATGGTCAGGATAATATCCACAATCTATGACCTTTTCTTAAGAAAACATCTAAATTATTATTAAAATATTCTTGTATTGTTTCTAAATTATCTTCTTTTTGTGTATTTTTTAGATACATTGTTAAATAAATTTTTAAATATCCTAATTCATGCAAGATATCTTTATATTTATATAACTGATTCATTTTATATTTTTTATTCTATTTTTTTAGAATAAATTAATTAAATTTTACTTAAAATTTTAAATATAATCACAAATTTCTGCATGATATTTTTCACCATTATCAATCAATTGAAAAGGTTTTCCACAACCATAAATTAATTTTTCATTAAATAATCGATCACATTCATTTTTATTTAAATGAGGATCAATTTGTTTATTATTATTTTTATAGACGCCATGTCTAAATATCTTACAATTAAAATCTTTTGTATTAATGATTATTATGGATTTACAATGGGGACATTCAATAAATATATCAGTCATGTTTATTATATTTAACTATAAAAATTTTTATTTTCATCTTTAACAATTTCAAAATTTTTAGGATCATTTTTTTCAACAATTTTGATAAATTTATCTTTAATATCTAGAATATTTTCACAATTTCTATTATAAAATAAAAATTCTTGTAACATAGCAATAGTAAATTCTTTATGATTAATAGATTTATAAAATTCATTAAATGAATCTTTTTGATCAGGTAACATTCTTTCAAAAATTTCTCTTGTTTGATGTTTATCGGCATAACCTAATTCTATTTTGTTATCAATTCTACAAGATCTCAACATTGCATAATCTAAAATTTCAGGTTTATTGGCAGTTAAGAATAACATAGTTCCTTCAATGCAAGTAAACCCATCCAAACAATTTAAGAAAGCTTGTAATGTGATACCATTATCTTTGTCACCTTTTTTTCTATCATCAAATAAAGTATCAATATCTTCAATGACAATAATCCTTTGTTTATCTTCTTTTTCATTGATATAAGTAAATGCCCCTACTAAATCATGATCTAACATATCCTTTGAAATTGGTAAAATATAAATATCGCAATCTAATACAGATGCAATACCTTTAATTGTAGATGTTTTACCTGAACCAGGTGGACCATAAATCATATTAACACTTTTGTACGGTATACCAAATGATAAATAAGTATCTCTCATATCTTTTGAAAAAAAATCTTCTACATAACTTACTAAATTATCACGAACACCTTCTTTAAGATAAAGAGTATCAATTGGTCTTTTAGGAGCTTTTGCTAAAAGAATCCAATAATCTTTTTTATAATAATAAACACACATGGTTTCATTGGAAGCTTTTTTACATTTTTCATATTCATTTTTCATGTATTCTCTAGATTCATCAACAAAATCAATTAAAGATTGTTTATTATCAGAGGATAATTCCATTCTTTGTGTAAATTTTTCTTCATTTGAACAATGTTCACTTTCCATTAATTTAATTATATCACCATTGTGATCTTTCATCATATAAATATCAATATTAATTACAGATCCTTTATATTCGATAGTGAAATTACAATCAATGGGAAATAATACTTTCATAGAGGTGGGTTTTTCCTTCCTTCGATAACGATATTCATTAAATGTATAAATATTTTCTTCTTGATAAGTAAAATGTTTAATTTTATTTTCATAGTGAATATAAATATATTGACCTAAATCTGAATAAAATTTTTGATTACTTACAAAGGACAATTTATGATTATATTTTGAATTTTTTTTATAAAAATAAAGATAAGAAGATATACCAACGCCTGCGAATAAAAATGAGTTGATAATATTTTTAGATAAATTCATGTTCATTATAATATAATATAATTATTATCATGTTTTTAAATAAAAATTTGATTTAAAACTAAATATATAGTATAAAATATAATATGGATATTATTGATAAGATTAATAAATCGAGATATAATTTAAAAAAATATTTAGAAAAAGAATGGGATATATCGGTGATAGAAGATTATTCAAATAAAGAAATTGAAGAAATTTATAATAATAAAGTTTTAAAAAAGCAAAATTTAATTACATTTGGGCAAGCATCTAGTTTAAATATAACATTACAGCATCGTAATATATCAAGTCATAATTTACATGTAATTTATTATAATTTCCCTGAATTAAATTCAAATCAAGTGAAAGTAACAAAAACATGTGCAGATAAAATACATAATTTATATGAAAATGAAATAATTAAAAAAGATGATAGTGTTATTTTAATTATTTTAGAAAAAGTAAGTGAAAATTTAAGAAAATCAATTGAAGATTTATATAATAATGGTCAAGAAATATTAATAAATGAAGATTTATCTTCGGATATTATTAGAGATAATGATGCATTAAATGAAAATGAAAGATTATCAAAAGAACATTTTAGGAATATTCATATATTTCATTTAAATCATTTATCAATCGATATAACACAACATGTAAATGTACCAAGACATGTATGTATTCGTGGTTCAATTGATAAACAAAATATTTTAGAAAAATGTAATACAAATGAAAATCAATTGCCAATAATTTTAAGAACAGATCCTCAAGCAAAAATTCATCGTTTAGCTCCTGGAGATATATGTAAAATTACAAGAAATACAACAACGGGAGGTGAAAATATATATTATCGTATATGTAAATAATTTATAAAACACTATTTTCAATTATTTCATCATAAACATTCCTTGGTAATATCCTAATATCAACCCCTTTTTCACAATTTGGTTTAATTTCTTGTGAATATCCGATCACAATAAATGAAAACCCTAAAAAAAACAACAACATTGATAAATTTATTTTCATATTTTTTTATATATATATTTTATCAATTAAAAAATATATTCATTTAATTCTGTAGAATCATAACGAATATTTACTCTTGGTAATAACATTTCAATTTCTGAATATCCCATTGGTGCTTTTTCGGTTTCATTATGTCTAAATATTTTTCTATCAAATTCTTTAGACATTGTTTGATCTATATCTATTTCTTCATCGGGTCTTAAAGAACCATCAATATTTATCCCTGCATCAGGATAATAAACAATATTACATTTTTTATCAATCTTATTATTTCTCATAACATATCCATAAAGAAATATAGTCCATACAATTAATAAAATAAATCCAAATATTTCATTAAACATTATTTATTTTATATTATTTTATTTTTCTGATTCTTCTCTTTTAATTCTTTGAGTCCACGGATCATCTCCATCTAAAGATTTTTTAATATCTTCAGATACCTCAGACCCTTTTTCAGAAATAGGATCTTCATCAGCGGGTTCAGGTTCCATATCATCAACGGGTTCAGGTTCCATATCATCAACGGGTTCAGGTTCCATATCATCCGGTGCAGGTTCTGGTTCCATATCATCGACAGGTTCAGGCACAGGTTCAGGCTCAGGCTCAGGCTCAGGCTCAGGCTCAGGCTCCGTATCAATAGGATACTCCTCTGAAACATCTTTAAGTTTCTCCATTACTTTCTTCTCTTCTTCAGCTTTACGATTTTCTTCATGTGCAGCTTTTATTTTTTCTCTCTTTTGTTCCTCATAAAACATATCACGATTCACATTATTTTCTTGATATTTTTCCATCATATCATTTAATTGAGTATTTTGGAAATGTTCATTTTCGACTTTATCTGCATTTGGTTCCCATGGCAACCAATATCCTACTTGCCCGATAAATACATGAAAAGAACTATCTCTTGTAGATAATTTTTTAGCTCTATCTTCAGCAGCACCTCTTGTATCAAAAACACCTCTAATTTTAATACCTCTCAAACTTGTTTGAAAATTATTTTGTTCATCAAAATCTCTTTGTAATTTATCTTCATATTTGTATGTAAAATCTTGATATTTACTATAAACATCATCAAAATTTAATTTTTGATCTCTGCAATATGATTGTAAAAATTTAGTACATTTAAATGCTTCTTTATTTTTAATTAAAGATTCTGGTGATAAAAATGACATACATACATAATTTTGACCCGGGATACCCTCATCTACCTCAAGATAATCAATTTTTTCGGATTTTTCTGAACTCATAAATATATAATTATATTATATATAATTTTTTTTTAAATAATTTTCAAACTAATAATATAATGATAAATATCAATAAAAATAATTTGATAAAATATTTTATAATGTTTATAGTTGTTACTGTGTCAACAAGAGTTATACCTACATGTGGTGTTCTCCAACAACACGCAATTTATGTTGGATTAATAGGGGCATCAACGTTTGCTTTAATAGATACATGTTATCCGAATTATGTAGTAGTTGATGGAAATGGTGGAAATGAAAAAAAATAGTGGAAAGCATAATCATTAAATTCTAAATACTTGGAATATATTGCCATTGTAAATCTTTACAAATATCTTTCCATATTTTATCTTGTTGTTGTAATTTTTCACGGCTTTTTAATAATGTAAAATAAGGTAATAAATGATCATATTCTAATAATTCACAAAATTTATGTAAAACATATGAATAAGATAAAAAATTTTTACGAGTTGGTGGGCAATTTTTCATAAATGGTATTTGTATTTCTTTGAATAATGATCTTAACATTTCTTCTGAAGATCTATCTAATGTGGGTGCTTTTATACCTGATAGAACATTTATAAGATGTGGTATATGCTCATAATATTTATTATATTTTAATTTTTTTAAGATATTTCTAATTTGATTATAATTAATATTATTAATATCATGATCAATATTTTTTTTTAATTCATTAAAAATATCTTCATAAATTGTAGCAGGTAATTCCGTTGTTTCTTTAGCTTGAAATTGTGCTAACCATTCATTAAAATGATTAATTCTTTTATAAGCAAAATAATTTGCTTCTCTTGGAGGATCATTATACGATCCCTTTTCAGATATAATCATAATTTTTTCAGTATATCCACACTGATTACAAAATAATTCACTACCATTACTATTATATAATAATATTTCATTACATTCTTTACATTTGTCATTTAAATCATTTTTATATTTATTACTGATAAAATTATCATCTATATTACACATATAATCATTAATTATATTAATACTATCATCATTAGCATTAACATCATTGTCCTTTATATCATCATTATTTTCCCTTATATCATTTTTATTATGATTTGATGATTTAAAATAATTTAGAATACTATTATCATTTACATTATTTTTACATTTATTTTCACCACAATAATATTCATCTAATAAAACACCATTTTCCAAATAATAATCTATCTTTTTTTCTTCAGAAATATTTCCAATAATTTTATGATGTATATCATCAATCATCTCTCTTTTATCTGTATGACATTTTTTTAATGGTTTATCCTTGAAAGCGGATAAAGATGACATATTTAATTTATAATATAATTAATATTTAAAAGTTAATTTTAAATATATTATTTAAACAGTTGAAATTATAATTATAATAATGAACGATTTTAATAAAACAGAAAAATATTGCAATAATTGTGGATTAAAAGGACATTTATATAAAGAATGTTTGAATCCTGTTATGAGTTTTGGGCATATTATTTTTAATAAAGATAATAATAAGATATTAATGATTCAAAGAAAAGATTCATTGTGTTATATTGAATTTTTAAGAGGAAAATATGATATTTATAATATTAAATATATTCAAATATTAATTGATAAATTTTCAATAAAAGAAAAAGATTATATAAAAGATTATAGTTTTGATAATTTATGGAAAAAATTATGGTTTATAGATGATATAGATGATATAGATCAAAACTATAAAAATAAAAATGATTATATTAAAGGTAAAGAAAAATTTAATAAATTAAAAAATGGTTTTTTTTATAATAAATTTAAAATATTTATAAATTTTGATTATTTTATACATAAATCGAAAACAAATTATTTAGATAGTGAATGGGAATTTCCCAAAGGTAGAAGAAATAAAAAAGAATCAAATGTTGAATGTGCAAAAAGAGAATTTAATGAAGAAACAAATTACAATAAAAATGATTATCAATTAATTGATAATATAATTCCTTTTGAAGAAGAATATATCAGTGAAAATAAAATTAAATATAAACACATTTATTACATTGGTTTTTTAATAAACAAAAATAAAGAAGTTAAAATAGATTTTTCAAATGCAAATCAATATAAAGAAGTTAAAGATATTAAATGGTTAAATAAAGAAGAATCATTAGATAAAATAAGAAATTATCATCATACAAGGAGAAAAATTATCAATCAAATATATAATTTCATTGATAATATAGATTGTAAATATATTATTAATTAATATATAAGATTAATATAATGATTAAATATTATTTCGAGGAAAATTATCAATTAACAAATAATAAAATATTATTATCTCAAGATTATTTTAATAAATTAAATTTATCATTCAATGAATATTATAATATATATGATAATATTGAAATAAGTAAAACAATTGAAGATTTAAGGGAATATTATGATTTATTTAATGATATTGATGATATTGACTTTATTAAAGAATGTTTAAAAGAAGGATTGAAAAGATTAATTGAAATAAAATCCCATGATGATATAACCGAACAAAAAATAAATGATTATAAAGAAGAATTTAATTATTATCCTGATTTTAAAGAAAAAAATTTTATAAAAAAAATATCACATAAAAAAGAATTTGGTATGAATACTTTAGTTAATGAAATGTTAACAATTGAAGATAAATGTAATATTGATTTTTTTGAATTAGCTCCTCATCAAATATTTTTAAAAAATTTATTATCAAAAAATACTCCTTATAATGGGATATTGATATTTCATGGTGTTGGTGTAGGAAAAACATGTTCGGGTGTATCTATTGCAGAAAATTTTAAAGATATTTACGGAAATAAAGGAAAAAGAATTATTATTTTATCATCAAAAAATATTCAAATCGGATGGAAAAAAACTATTCATAATCATAAAAAAAATATGAATCAATGTACAGGAGATACATACTTAAATAATGAAAAAGATGAAGTAAAATCAGAAAATATGACAAATAAAAAAATTAAAAAATATTATGAAATGTATGGTTATGCTGCATTTGCGAATAAAATAAAAAAATTATTAGATAATTCAACTAAACATATTCCTAAAGCAAATAAAAAAGAAATATTTTTAGAAGAAATTAATATAATTAAAAATAATTTTTCTGATCGTGTTTTAATTATAGATGAAGCACATAATATCCGAGGGGATGGAAATCAAGATGAGGCTCGTGATACAATAAAATATATTTCAAAAGTTATTGAATATTCAACTAATTTAAAATTAGTTTTATTGACAGCTAATCCTATGTTTAATGTATCTACAGAAATAATTTGGATATTAAATATGTTATTATTAAATGATAATCGAACACCAATTACAGGGGATTTATTTGATAATGATGGAAATTTAACACCCGATGGTATCCAAATTATTAAAAATAAATCAAAAGGATATATATCTTATTTAAGAGGTGAAAATCCTATATCATTTCCAATACGATTATATCCTGACCATAATCCTGAAAATATTATGAATAAAGATAATTCACCAAATATTAATTTATTTTTAAATGAAATAGATCCATCTGAAAGACTATCATTTTTAGAATTATATAGTTCTAATTTAAATGGTATACAAAGAGAAAAATATCAAACTGAATTTTCAAAATTTAAAAATTATAAAAACTTGCAAATTCAGCAAGAAAATAAATTATTACAAATGTCAAATATTGTATTTCCATCAGGGAATTATGGGGATGAGGGATTATTAGATTGTTTTAATTATAAAATGAAAGGATCTTCACCCGAATATGAATATATTGATGATAATGAATTTTTAGATTATAATTCAATCGGTGATTATAGTTGTAAAATAAAATCAATATTAGAAATAATTTCAAAAAGTGAAGGAATTATATTTATATATACAAATTGGATAAAATCCGGTATAATACCGTTAGTTTTAGCATTGGAACAAAATGGTTATTTAAAATATAATGATTCTGAAATTTTAAAATGTAATAATAAAAGAGAACCAGTATCATATTCTCCCAACTCAAATGATGAATTTAAACCAGCTAAATATATGGTAATAGCAGGTGGTCAGGAAAATTTAACAAATAATTTAAAAAAAGAATTAGAAATATTAACTTCTCCAGAAAATAAAAATGGTGAATTAATAAAAGTTGTTATTGGATCAAAAGTTGCTAGTGAAGGTTTGGATTTTAAATGTATAAGATCAATACATATATTAGAACCATGGCATAATATTAATAAATTAGAACAAGTTATAGGAAGAGGTATCCGTAATTGTTCTCATACATTATTAGATTCTCAAGAAAGAAATGTTACTATCTATCTACATAATTCATTTTTTACAAAAGAAATAGAAACAATCGATACTTATTTATATCGTTATTCAGAAAAAAAAGCTAAACAAATCGGAGTTATTGAAAATATTTTAAAAAAAAATGCAATTGATAAATATTTATTTCAAAATGTGAATTTTTTATCAAAAGATAATGTTGAATCTTTTTATCTTAAACCATCACATATAAATTCAGTTGATTTTTTATATACACCAGATGATAAACCATATTCAAGAGTATGTTCATTTCAAAATGTATGTGATTATTTGGGCGATGATCGTTATGATATAAATGAAGAATATTTTAATAATGATACATTTCAAATTAAATATTCACAAGGATTAATTGATATATATAAAAAAAGAATATCTTTATTATTTAATAATATATTATCTTATTCATTCTCAGAAATTATTGATTCTATTTCTGAATATAAAAATATTGATATAAAAATATTATCACATTCATTAAATCAAATGATAGTTAATAAAGATATGATTACAAATAATTCCAATAATGGTTATTTAATTTATAATAATGATATATTTATATTTCAGCCATATTTTAGTTCTGATAAATTATTACCTAATTATTACAGAATACATAAAGGGAATAATCGTTACAATTATTTTTCAATATTAACAAATGAAGAAAGAAAAAAAGAAATGAAAAATGAAAAAATATCTTATGATTTATCAGATTCAGGTCCTATTCAAAAAGTATTTAATTTTATTATCAATATAAAAAAAAATAAAAATGAAAAAGAAATATTTAAATATTTATCTTTTGATAAATTTTATGAATATCAATATTATGTAGATCGTTTATCATTTGAAGAAAAAAAAATATTATTATATTCTATTTTATATTCAATATGTGAAAAAAAATTTATTAATGAAGAATTTCAAAATTATTTAATAAGAATATTTCAACCAAATTTTATTTATTTTAATGAAGATGATGAATCTTTTGAATATTA
>Ga0209335_10000359_pt1 | contig 54167 bp, 33 predicted proteins | sample COG_09_FD_184753 | JGI IMG/M metagenome (GOLD analysis project Ga0209335, IMG submission 184753) | Pelagic Microbial community sample from North Sea - COGITO 998_met_09 (SPAdes) (version 2) | ecosystem: Environmental > Aquatic > Marine > Neritic zone/Coastal water | place: Helgoland, sampling...
CGCCGCGCAGATGAGACGGAAAGAAAATCTCTCGATACTACTCACACCTTTTCTTAAAGAAGCACTCTAAGTCACTAACTTGTGAAGAACGAGAAAATGAAGAATTTCCCACAATGTGTCTGTTTGTTGTGCCAAACCAAAAATTTTGGGTGAAGAAAAGAGACGTTTTTTCTTCATGATGTCTTTGTCTCGAAAAGAGAAAAAACCACCTCATTATATACTAACGCACGCATATAAACAGAGACACGCGTCATCGTATAAGAGAGAGAGAGAGAGAGAGTTGAGATCTCTCTCTTGGTCTTTTTCGTTTCTGCTGCTATGGCCTCCTCGTTTAAAATGAAAAGGAGCATCAAAAGCATCGCTTTCTTTTGTCCGTTTTTCTCCCTACTCTTGTCGTTGGATCTCATTCCAAGAATCGATGCCGCGATACACGCGTACGAAGATTCGTACTTCTTCTCGGTGAACGACGCGTTCATATACCGAGGCGGGCGAGAAGGCTTGTTCAAATCGTCCGAAGATGATGATACTTATGACTTTTCAGATTGGGGCGTGAAACGACCGGCGGGATTAGCCAACGGGAAGAGTTACATTCGGTTCAATAAAGTCGCCTTTCGAAGGAGTTTAGAAGACGTTTCGGAGCAGGAGGAGGAAGATGAGAATACTACGAACAACAACGAGAACAACAACAACTATTCGGGGGTAGTGCAAGCGGTGGTGTTCGAAGTGAACGACCGAGACTTGGTCGGGTACGTCACCGAAGACGGCGGACGGCGGTATTGCTGCGACGAAGCGTTGGCGAAAACGAGCGGGTGTTCGCCGGGGAGAGTCATCGTGCGACCGAAAAAGGAGATGCAAGAACAAATCGATGAAGACACGAAGGAGAAGAAACTGGTGGAGGTGGAAAACGTGGATTGGCCGTGGGTGACGGACGCGTATTTTGAAGGCAAAAATGAGTTGGAATCGAGGACGGTGGACGACGCGGTGAGCATCGAAGAGACGGGGATGTATTACTTGTGGTTTGTGATTTGCGACCCGAAGTTGGCCGGGACGACGGTGAACGGACAAACGGCGTGGAAAAATCCGAGCGGGTATTTACCCGGGATGATGGCGGCGAATTTGCCGTTTTATTTGTTCTTATCGTTGGCGTATTTAGCGCTCGGAATTTGTTGGGCGGTGAACTGCGCCGTCAAGTGGAAGTATCTGATGCAAATCCATCACTCGATGACGTTTGTCGTCTCCTTAGGGATGATTGAAACGTGCGTGTGGTATTACGATTACTCGAATTTCAACACGACTGGATTTCGTCCGTATTTCGTGACTATTTTTGCAGTCGTCGTATCGGCCGCCCGGAAAGCCGTTTCCAGAGCGTTGGTCTTAGTCGCCTCCATGGGCTACGGCGTCGTTCGACCGACTTTAGGCGGATTCGCGCCAAAAGTACTCGCATTATCCGGGGCATATTTCATCGCCAGCGCGACTTTAGACGTCGTCGCGAACGTAGGTGCTATCGATGATTTAACGTCTGGCGCGAGAGTGTTTTTGGTTTTACCCGTGGCTGCGTTAGACGGCGCGTTCATCTTGTGGATTTTCACGAGTTTGAGTAAAACGTTGTCGCAGTTGCAACAAAGAAGGCAAATGGCCAAGTTGAGTTTGTACCGATATTTCACCAACGCGTTAGCTTTATCCGTGGTTTTATCGTTCGTGTGGGTGGTGTACGAGATGTGGTTTAAAGTCACCGACGCGTTTAACGAGAAGTGGGAAGCCGATTGGATCACCGCGGCGTTTTGGCACGTCTTGAATTTCGCCTTGACCGCGGTCATTTGCTTTTTATGGCGACCGATGGAACCGGAGAAGTTTGTAGGGAATAAAAGTGGGAGCGTGGATGCGAACGATTCTTTTTGGACGGAAGAGGAGATGAGCGCGGTGGATAACGAATTAGCTGAAGCAGCCGGGCACCACGAGTTAGGCGGAGATTCGGACGACGACGAGGAAGGAGGAGGAGGAGGAGGAGGAGGAGGAGGCAAAATGGAATGAGAAAACGTATTGTTTTTAGCTGTTTTTACTACTAAGTACTACTATTATTATTGTATTTGCTACCTGATACGACTTTGGAAAAGTTCTTCTCGAGCGTTTTCGCGAGGTATTCGTCGCCGTCACCGCCGAGCTTGGCGTCTTCCTTCAGTTTTGCAATTTTCGCTCTCTTCAATTCCGCGCGAAGCTTTGCAATCTCGCGTTCCTTTTCCAGCATGATGCGTCGCTGTTCTTTCTGTCGCGCTTTCGCAACCGCCGCGTCTTCTACCACGACATCTTCTTCTGTTACTTTTTCTTCTTTATCTTTGTCTCCTTCTTTCTCTACCACTTCAACTTCTACTTCTCCTTCCTTGTGCGACGGCCCCTTGTTGTAGGAAAGATGGTGACGCTGAGAACCGCTTTTGTCGCGGCGAACTTGACTCTCGTGGTCCATCCTCAACAAACCATCTTCCATGCAACATAATCTGCACGTCGACGCTTTCACTTTCTTCCCGAATTCCGTTCTTTTCCTCTCCGCGACGATGTACCCGTACGTGCTCGCTTTCCTAATATTCAACGCCACGTGGAAACACGCGAGTTCGGAAACCGCGTAGGCTAAGATCGCGCCGACAATAACGTACGCCAACGTCCAGTTCCGCAAGGTTTCCAGCACAGAAATCACCGTTTGAATACTCACACCCATATTTTCATAATCGTCAGCCGTCGTTGTCGGATAATAGTGATCGTTCGAAAACATCTTCACCGGCGACATGAATCCGTCGTACAACTTCTCCCTCGCATCCAACCATCTCCGTCCGTCTATTTCCCCGCTCCGATCGTACCCATCCTCTCCAATGTCGTTCAAACTTTTCAAACTTCTCTCCACCCTTCTCAACTTCTCCCAAATCACGACTAATAACCAAACGCCCGCCGAAAACTGCCCCCAAATCTGCATCGAGACGCTCGCCAGTAACACCAGAAACGCTCGATAGTTCTTCTCGCCGACGCACGTGTTCAGCCACCCGCAGTGGTGGTCGAATCCATCGATGCATTTGTTGCACGCGCCGCAATGTTTTGTCGTTAAGGGGTTCTTTTGGTACTTGTGGCATATGTGACATTTTGGATGGTTATAGTTATTACCCTCCGTCTCGATATCGTCTTCATCCTCTTTCTCCGTTTCCTTTAACATTTTCTTCGTTTCCGCTATAGGAGGAACAAAATCCGTCTCTGGATCGCACAAAGACGCGTTCATCCCGCTCGCGAAAGATACAAGCACCAAAAACCCGTACAGTGCGCACAAAATCACCCTATTTTTGCTCCCGTTTTCTCTCTTAAACGTCATCGATGGCACTTGCACGGCGTAGAATCCGAAAATCTCAAACAGGTAGAAACTCATCCCGAGGAGTTGAAGGACGTTCCCGCTGAACTTTACGCGCTTCGTCGTTTCCTCTTCATCGCTCTCATTTTCATCGAAATTATTCGAGGACGGCGCGTCGAGGTAGACGAAGAAGCCGTTTTTCCGTTTCGGTCTTTGCGAGAGAACCATGACGTGATGCTGTTTACTCTCTTTTACGCGCGCGCGCACCAAAGAGGAGTAATGAGGCAAACGTCTTCCAAATTTCTCCATTAATTAGACTTGCACGATATCTTACTTTAAAGCGTCGTAAAGAAGCGAAAAGCCTCGATACTTCAGAGACACGACGGGCAAAAACATGTCCGCTGGAGGAGAACTCGTCCGAGTGGATTTTGACGAGGAAACAGCGATGATGAGTAAGCGAAGATTGGAAGCGGAACGATTGGAAGAAAAGTTGAAACACATCAACGACAACGTCACGTACGAATCGAAAAACGTGCAAGGATCGACCGCCGGGGCGGGTTCCGGAGCGTTCCACGAATACAGACACTCGCGGAGACGAGAATACGAACGGCTGGAAAAAATGGACGAGGAAGAGGAAGAGAGAGACGTGAAGGCGAAGTTTGAACGGAGGAAACGAGAGAGAGAAGAGAAGGAGAGGAAAGCGGTCGAGAGGAAAAGAGAGAAACGGAATGCGAAGAAGATGAAGATGAAGATGAAGATGAAGATGAAAAAGGAGGGTGGTGATGGTGGTGGTAATGATGATGACGGTGACGAGGATGAAGGCGACGTGGGAGGAAAAGCAGAAGCAGCCTTGGCGGCGACGGCGGCGGTAAAAGTTGTAGCGACGAAAGCGGAAGGAGGAGGAGGAGGAGAAATAGAGGATGCAGACGCCGCCGATGCGGGATTAGACTAGTTTGTGCAACGCGAAAATACTATGTATGAATAGAGGAGCGAGCGCTCCGCTTCCCCTTGCTTTCGGCGGGTTAGATTTGTTAGTGTTATTATTTAGCGCCGGTTTCGTTTTCGCTTTCGTTTTCGTTTTCGTCTCTTTCCCTTTCACGTTCTTTCTTTGAAAGCACGACTCGGTCGAAGGCGTCCGCTATTTTGGTTTCAAACTCCACCATGCCACCTTTTTCCGCCATCGCGGTGAGCAAAGCGTCCGGATTCGCCTTCAGTAACTGCGCCGCGAAAGCGAGGACGATGGGTAAATCTGAACCCGTGAACGCTGAAATGCCCATGGCAATGAAACCGATGAGTAGCCACCACTTTCGGTTTTTCTTTTCGGTTTCTCGTTTGGTTTCGAGCTCAACGCGTTCTTCTTTGGTGAGCCGCGCTTTCCTCGTCGCTTCTTCCTCGTCGGCGGAGATGACTTTTCTCGAAAAGACGCGCGATATGTACCGAGGCAATAAAGCCGCCGGCGCGAAATAACCGAGAAAAGCGACGCCAATTGCAAACGGACTCAACAAAACGCGCAAAGCCATCCCACCTCCGCTCAACGCGGTTAACGATTGGTGCAACGTCGCGGATCCGGACGCGACCAAGAGCGCTAGCGCCAACGAGGCGAGGACGATTTTCGCGTATTTGTGCGCGCGTCGCAGGATCAACGCCAACGCGCTCCATCCGCGACCAACTGGCGAAAGGAAGGCAAAAAATGGCGACGACGAGGACGACGAGAACAACAACGGTCTCTTTGTCGTCGTCGTCGTCGCGTTAAAATCTTCCCCACTACTTTTTGTCACTCTCTCTTCGCGACACAAAAACCGATACAACATAAACGCCGGCGCTAAAACCAACCAATACGACGAGTGCTCCCCGGCTGAAATCCCAGCCGGCAACAAAAACGCGTAACACACGTGCACGTCCAACCACCTGCCTCGCATGGACCGCGAATACGACATCATCTTCATCGTGGGTGTTGTTCTCGCGTTATTCGCACCACCACCGCTGCTCGTTTTATCATCATTACTACTACCGCTACCGCTGCTACCGCTATTCCTACCGTCGTCGCCGCTCGACGCCGACAACAAAATCCGTCGCTCTACATCACCCTCATATCTCCACTTCCTCACCAAATACATAACAAACAATATCGGTAAAACCACAAACAGTGTCCATTGCGTCGTCGTCTTCACCGTCCCTTGCGTCAACACCGCGCCTGAGAAATAAGACAAGAAACTGTTCACCGGGTTGAGGCCACCTACAAAGGCAGGGACGACATCTAACCGCGCGGGGTAGAATAAAGTCGATTCTTCTTCTTCTTCTTTCTCCTCCTCCAACTCCTCCTCCTGAAAGACGTCATTTTCAGAGCTCGCTCTTCTTCTCGTCGTTCCTTTCCTTTTCGTCTGAATCGTCGTCTTCGATGGTGTTTTTAGTCTTGTTGTTTTTGTTGCATTCGAATTTCCCGAGGACTTTGAAGCGCCGATGGGAAACACTTTTGACGACGATGTTTTTCTTCTCTCACGCGATGAAGACGAAGAAAAGGAGGCGAAAAAGGCCTTGTTCTTATTCCTGTTCGCCACCACCAATGCCGAACAAACGATGGGGAAAGAAGAAGTCATTTTCGCGTGCTTTAAAAGTGTGGTGTTTTAGATACGGAAAATATCTCTTTACACAGACGAAGCGTGGTGAAACATGCGACATCAAGAACAACGAACGAACGAACGAACGAACGATTTACGAATAGTAATAACAATAGTATAGCATAAAGAGTTAATAATATTAAAAGTCAAAGTTTGGTTTCTCACTTCCGTCTGGAAAAATCTTGGACAAGGTGACGCCGCTCGCTTTCACCGTGGTCGCGCAAACGAATTTGGCGCCTTCGCCTTTGAAATCCTGCCCGAGAGTGCTCCCGCACGGGGTGATAATGCACGGCATTCCCGCGCCTTCAGCGGCTCGTAAACCAACGATGCTATCTTCAATCACCACGCACATCTCCGCGGGTAAATCTACTTTTTCTCTCGCTAAGTTATAAATCAACGGGTCCGGTTTCTTCTTCGTCACGTCGTCGCCGGCCATGAGGACGTCCAATTTATCCAATCTCTCCTTCCCGACCACGGAGTTGACGACTTTCTCGAACCCGGCTTTCGTAGCCGCGGAGCAAATCCCAACCGCCACGTCCGGTCTCGCGATCGCTTCGTCCATCAGCTCTAAAATTCCATCTCTGGCCTGCGCGACTTCCTCGACGATTTTTTTATAAAACTCCGTCTTCTTATCTTGCAAGTCATCGATCAGTTGGTCTTGGATTGATGTCTCTAAAACCTCTCCTGTGCCGTATTTATCGCTCTTCGTGACCGTGGGCCATTTGTTCTCCTTGAAATGCCATCGCATTTTCGGTTTCCCGCCGCCGACGGTATTCGCCAAGACGTCGTAATACGACGGGACCCATTCCATTTGCGTTCCTGTTTCGATTTGTAATCCAAAATGTTCGAACGATTTGTTGTACGCCAATCGGTGCAACTCTTCGGTTTCCACCAGGACGCCGTCGCAGTCGAACAAGAGGGCAAACTTTTGGTTTTTCGAGTTTCCAGGTCCCGCGCGCGTGGTTAATGCGGTCGCATTCTTATTGGCCGCAAAATTATTCGCGCGTTGTTTTCGGTTGCCACGTAGGTGGTTCGGATGTAATCTCGTTCTCGCGGACAATTTCCCCCGCGAAGACGACGAAGACGAAGAACCCGCGCGATGGTTTTGGTGGAAAGTGGCAGACGTCTTCGCGAAAGAAGAACACGACATGTTTACGATGCTCGTCTTTCTGGTGTGCAATACTATACAAAACGAGGCAGAAAAGTGTGGATATCTACTCTCACACAAAGTTGGTTTTGGATGCTTTTGCTTTGCTTCGAGTGGTGCGGTATCCTCGTTTGGTTTTCCACGCTCCTCGCGTTCTTTAATCGGAGGAGGAAAAGAAGCTGGAAAAGCACCACCCTCTCGAAACAAAGAGAACAGAGGAGCAGAGGCAAAAGAGATATACTTTTTGAGAGATTTTCCCTTAAATTTAAAGGGGAATTTTTCAGCCTCAAACATGTCAAAGAGACAAAAAAGAGGAACAAACACTTCGCCATTATCGCACACAACATCATCACAGAACACATAATATAATATATAAAAATGGTATTCGCGACGAAGTTACAAATCAACGCCGTTTTCAAAAAAGCCGCACCGGCGAAGAAAACGGTCACTCCGGCGAAGAAGGTACGTGTAGTCATTCACATCGTTCGCGAGGCGTCGGTTGAGTTCGAAATCCGAGCGCATCATCATCGTCTCATTTTAGGCGGAAAAAGAGGGAGAAAAAGAGCAAAAAAGAAGGAAAAAACACAACCGACATTTTCTCCTACGCGCGATGAAAGAGAGAGAGAGAAAAAACGCACGCGCAAACGCGCGCTCCCTCTTTTCAAACGCTTTAAAAAAATGAACGCATGAAAGTAGTCTCCGTGTTTGCATCCGTGGAATCAGATCGCGTTCGCAACGTTCGCGTGTAATGGTTTTAAGCGCGTGATGATGATGATTTTGATGAAAGCCATCATCTCATATGTCTTTTTGATATCTTTTCCACTCCGAGATTTTGCTCAAAAACTGACCTTTTCTCCTCGTTTCGCTCTCAATATTTCTAGGCACCAATCAAGAAGTCACCGCCGGCGAAGAAGCCAGCGACGCAGAAGAAATTCACCCCGCCATCGGGCGAACGCGACCTGTGGTACCCGAACGCGGAAGCGCCCGCATGGTTGGACGGCTCCATGCCCGGTGACAGAGGCTTCGATCCGTTTGGATTGTCCAAACCGACGGAATATTTGCAATTCGACTTGGACAGATTGGACGGCTCGGCGGCGAAGAACCCGTCGGGGAACGTCATCGGTAAGTTGAAGAAGACGGACAACAAGCCGACGGAAAGAACGATCGTTCCGTTTAACGAAGCGTTTGACATTAACCGATTCCGCGAGTGCGAGTTGTTGCACTCCAGATGGGCGATGTTGGGCCTCGTCGGCGTGATCTTTGGCGAAGCCGGCACGGGCGTCGCCTGGCAAGACGCCGGTAAGGTTGAGTTGGAGCAAACGCAATACCTCGGCTTTAACTTGTGGGGCGAAGGGTCCAACTTGGCCGCGTTGACTGCCATCGAAGTCCTTTTGGTTGGTACTCTTGAATTTTACAGATCCGCCGAACTCGACCAAGAGAAGAGATGCTACCCGGGCGGCGCGTTTGACCCGTTGGGTTTCGCTTCGAAGAGCCCGGAAGAGACGTTCAGATTGAAAACCGCGGAATTGAAGCACGGAAGATTAGCAATGGTTGCCATGTTTGGTGTCGCGCAGCAAGCGTTGAACAACGGCGAAGGGGCTTTGGAGGCTTTGACCAGCATCGGTAAATAAGTAGATTACTTTGAAGAGTTCGTTTTCATTGGTATCAACTTTATCTCTATTATATTAAACGAAAGACATCCTCGCGAATTTTTTTACTCTTCTTCACTTCTTTTTTAGATACAAAAACAACGCGCATAAACGACGACAAAAAATGTCACCAAAACCACCTGTCGTTCTCGAAATCCTTCGAACTTCTTCTTTGTCTTCTTTGTTGTCTTCTTCTTCATCTCGTAGTAAACGTCGCGAGGGTCTTTTTGCCTCCTCCGAACGACGACGACGTGTACACCAAAGAGAGAAAACGTTCAGAATTGGAAACAACAAGAACAACAACAAACAGTTGGAGATGAGGATGATGATTTCCGGAGGAGAATCAAGCCTAAAACGAAGAAGAAAAACAGACGTGTCGTTGTTCGCGTCGTCGAAATCGTCGTCAGAAAGAAAGAGCGGCGATGATGATGATGATGATGATGATTCGTCGTCGTCGTCTGGAAAAGATGCAACAGATGATGATGTGCCAATGAGCAAAATCTATTCCTTGCTCTCACTCTCGATATTCGCTTTACTCGCCGGAGACGTCGGGATGAATTTTTTGGCGTTTTTGTTCGCGTGGGTGACGAAACAGGGTGACCTCACGTTCTTTACGACGAACGCGAACGGATTCTGGACGGAGAAGTTATGCATTTTAGGCTTTGTGATATTACTGTTGATGGATTTTAAAGCGGTGGCGACGAGGCAAATTAGAAGGGCGAACGCGGTGTTGAAGACTATTAAATACGCGAAAGAAACGACGGTGGAAAGCATAGAGCAGACGAGGAACGTGGAAACGTTTTTGACGAACGTGTACATGAAGTCAACGTTTGAGATTTTGGGCGCTTTGATCGCTTTGGTTGGATGTTTGAGAACCGCGTCGCCTTCGCTCGTACCCGGAAGCGGCGCTTTGTTTTCGTTGCCGGCGTCGATCGGACCCGCGATTGCGCTCTTTTTCGGCCACGCGATGTTCATGCTCATCAACACGAACGTCATTTCACAAAGCGCAAACATGACCACTCCGTTTCCTCTTCAAATAAGAAAAACGATAGCTACGTTTGACGCGATGTTAGCGATGTTAGCGATGAGTTGCGCCGCGTTTCAAAAAGGATGGCCGGGGCTCATCGCGTCCTCGCTCTTCCTCCTCTTTTCCATTTACTTCACCTACGAGAACGAAATCAAGAAGAAAATGAAAGAGCGAAAAAAGAAAGCCGAGAAGAAAGGAAGGCGTGATTTCGGGAGCAGCGGCAGCAGATGATAGATGCGCGCGCGAGCGCTTGGAAAAAATGTTGTCCTAACGAACTTTGAACACAAACACTTCTTCACTCTTTTCTCTGCTTTGTACATTTATTTATAAAATAATACATGCGCTCGGCGGCGAGGCGGCTTTTCCGTCGGCAGGCTGTTATTACTACTACTGCTGCTGCTACTATTACTACTACTACGAGTAGTACTCATCGTCAGCGATCGTTACTTTCATCGTTGTTCGTGCGACACTTCATGACGGAAACGACGAAAGAGAATTCGACGTTCGTTTCCCCGTCGAAAATCCTGGTCAGTTACGACCCTTCGACGGCGAACGAACACCTCTCGGAACTTTTGAAAGAGAAAGACATCACGCGAAGCGTGGAGTCGAGACATCGGTACGCCGTGATCGGGTTCGACACGGAAACTCGACCGACGTTTAGTAAAGTGGCGAAAAAGAACAAAGTTGCTTTGGTGCAATTCGCGAGCAAAAATGTGGCGTGTTTAATCCATCTGGCCTCGATGAATGGGAAAGTGCCGGAAATGATGACGAAGATACTCAGAGAGAAAGAGTACGTGTTACTCGGGTTTGGGATTAAAACCGATTTGAAAGAGCTGAAAACGGAACATTACGGGAACGAGGATAAAGAGAGCGTCGACGCGAACGCTTTCATCGACTTGGCGACGATTTCGGAGGTATTTAAACACGAACGACCGGGGATGAAAGGCATGGCCAATCACTTCGGATTGGACGTGGAAAAGCCAAAAGCGGTGCAGATTTCGAATTGGGAGAATTCGCCGTTGAGAGAAGGGCAGGTGAAATATGCCGCGGAAGACGCGAGTTTAGGCGTTTGGTTAGCCGAGCGAATGTATGAAAAGTACGGACGACGCAAAGATACTACTAAGAAGAATAGCAACCATAGCGAGATAAAAGAATACGAACACGAATACGAAGAAAACGAAGAAGATGACCGATACGACGGGTTTCTCCAGTGGATGCATTCGTTTAGAAACGCGGAAAACACGAAGAAATTGAACAAACGACAGTTGCCGAAAGACGCCGCCGCGTTGGTATTAAACGCGGAGTTACAAGCGGTGAACAAATACGCGACGCTTCGATTTCAAGACGCTAAGAAGCTCTTAAAGCAATATCACGACGGGAAGAAACACCCGACGGCAACGCTGTTTGAGTTTTTTAACAGTTTATCGAAAACGTTGCCGAACGAGTACACGAAAGACGGTCGAGGATTTGAATTCGTCCGATTCAACGAGTCCGTCTCGAAAGCGAAGAAAGAGGACGGCCAACCCCAAAACGTGTCCGTGTTCTCGTGCGAGTACGATTGGACCGATCTCGGGGAGACCGTGCGAGGGTGTTCGGGCTCAGGTATAAGCTCGTCCAAGAAAGGTGCGAAAGCGGAAGCGTGTAAAGACGCGCTCGCGAAATGCGAAGAGTGGCTGAAATCGTTCGAAAACCAGTGGTTCTTCGAGCTCGCGTTGGAAGAGAAGCAGTCGCGCGTGTTAGGCGCTCAGTAGTAAAGACACGTGTGATGATGATAGATATAATAGAAGTTTGAAAGCACACAGCGCGTGTAGTTAGTAAAATGGTAATAAAAGTATATATTTATATAAAAGAGAGAACTTTTTGCTTGTTCGTTTGTTTTGTTTTTACACCGCGTCGATATCCTCGTGCGAGGCACCCGTCGGACGCTGATCTTGTCCAGATCTTTGCTGCGGATAGCCGATCACGACTTGTTGTTGTTGTTGTTGTTGTTGTTGCTGTTGTTGTTGTTGTTGTTGTTGAGGCGCTCCAGCCATCGCGCTCATCTCGTTGCTATTCGAGTTGTTGTTGTTACTATTTCTATTATTGGCAGCGAACGGATTCGCGATGTTGAACGCGTTATTGTTCGTATTGAATCCCCCCGCGTTCTTCGTTTGCTTCTTGACGACTTCGTCCATGACGTCGTGAATCTCTGGTTTCGTCAACATTTGTAAATCTTTGTCGACGGCGTAACACAAGTACACCGCGTCGACGACATCCAATAAAACGGTCAGGCAAAAGTTCAGAATAGTCAGAGAAATCAAGAAGCAGAACACACCGAGGAAGACTACCTCGACGCTTCGCGATTCGTCGTCGAAGTAATTCGAGGACGAGAGGCCAAAGACGACGCCAAAGACGACCGAGACGATAAACGCAGTCGTCCTGAGAATCATCGGAGGCAACCACCACACCGCAAAGGTTGATAACATGTTGTTTTGTAAAATCGTGGTGACTTTTCTCGCAGAGTCGCAAAAGGCGTCGCCGGAGATGGCGGCGTACACGATGGCAAACTTGGAAATAAATCCAATAATCTCGGCGAAACATTGCCACAACAAGTTCACGCAACACATCAACGCGGCCATCGCCGCGTTGTTTCTGTGTTCTCTTTGCGCTTTTTCAAACATGTTTCGAACCATATCGACGATTGACATGATCAAACCTCCAAAACAGATGGTGCCGAATTGCGATTTCAAGCCGTGCGATAACGAGCGTTTCACCGTACCTTTGAACGCGGTCGTTCCAGAGGGCGCAAAGTACCACTGCGCGGTTGAACCACCAATGGTGAACAATCGTAAACACACCGCAACCGAGGACGTCCAGAGCAAGGAAAAAAACAGCAACCCGACGAACGGTTTCACCCACGAATCCGTCTGCCATTCGCAACAATTAACCTCATAAACGTACGCACTCATATCGCCCGTCGCGCCTTCATCTCTGGGTGTTATGTAGTCGTCGTACGACCTACGATCGATGCACTTCGATCCGTCGCTCGGGTGCGTCATCGCGAACCGATTCGCGCCAATCTTCCCGTGCATCCACGCGTACGAAATGAAAAAGATAAACGGGATGAACACAAACATAGAAACGAACATGTTAATCCCCATCGTCGCCGTCAGCGTGTGTTTCTGATCGCTCAACGCCGTCGCCGCGGTTTGTAAAAGCCGATTGACGAGCGCGATTTCCTCTCGCCAGAGATAAAAGACGCGCGCTAAAATCAAAGTCACCAGGAGAAACAAACACCCGCCAAAGACGAATCCTTCTGCAAACATGTACAAAGAGAAGGAAAAGCTGGAAAGGAGTTTAAACCCAATAATCCCCCAGGTTGCTTTACTCGCGTGATATTGAAACGCGTACAAAAACGTCACCCCGAGCGCAACCGCCGAGACGATCGCCAACAACAGCCACGCGTGCGACGATTGCCAAAAATCATCACCATCGAACACATCGTCCAAATCGTCGTTGGTATCCTTAAACTCATCTGTGTTCGATAACAACAGCCTCGATGTTGGTGATGACGACGACGCGCGATACGCTTCGCAGTTGGTGCTAAACAGCACATCTTCGCTCGTTCTTTGTGCAAACGCTTTCGCGTTCGTGTTCGAGACCACGACAATGCCGAGAAGGAAACACGCGCTCGTGATGAGTAAGAACACTCTCGCGAATGTGCGGTCTGTTTTTGGTCGAGGGCTGTAGTTGAACACCGCCGAGGCGGCTTCGTCGTTTTCGAGATCGTGAAGATCTTCTTCCTCGCCTCGGGAAAAAGGTGCCGTCGGCGTGGAATCCTCGTCGTCTCGCAAACGCGCGAATGGAGGAGAGGAGGCAGATTTAAACATACTGGTGGTGGTGTTAAAAAACAGATGCGCGATGCTTTCTCTCGCGGGTCTTTCGTTGTTTAATAATCGGTGTTGTGTACTTCTTCTTTTGTGTGTGATAAAGTGCGTTGAGTGTGTGAGGATTTTGGCGGACAATTCAAGACTTCTTTCTTCTTCTCTTAAAGCGCACGACGCGTAAGAGTTTCAACGACGACGATGTGATGATGATTACAATGATATCATTACAAAGAGTGTGTTATTATTATTTTTGAAGCAACGGTTCTCTCTCGTCCGGAAACGCTGTTTTTGTCTTTGTCGTTTCTGTTCGCGATGATGATGCTAAAGGCGGATTCTCCTCGTCGGTGCGTTCGCCGCTTTTACTATGACTACTCTCGCTACTACTACTCTCGCTAAGCATTTGCGTATTCTTGACGTACGTGTACCTCCCAAACCCGGCTAAGGAGAGCGCGTATCCGAACGCTTGCAAGACGGTGACCACGTCGCCGTAGACTAAAATCCCGAAGAACAGTAACAAGATGTTCTTGATATTGTTGATGCCTTTGAACCAGACGGCGCCGATGTTCTTCACCACGCCGAGGCCGCACGCGTTGACTAAACACCCCCAGGAGGAAGACACGACGAATAAATACCAGTACTTATTCGCAATGGAGGAAATTCCCGGCGCTTGTAACGAACTGCCTTCAAAATACACCACTAAAGGTATAAAAAACACCACCGTCGCCGGCGCGAAGTAATACATGCTCTCGATCACGCCAAACTTTCTATTCACTAACAGCCACTGCGCGCCGACGGTTCTAATGGCTTCCGCGAAGTGCGACCCAAACATCACGCACACTCCAATCACGGTCGCTTTCCCGCTCACGTTCATGCACATCATCCCACCGAGAACCATGGCGAGTAAACTCACCGTAAAATCCGAGTTGTACTTATCCGTCCCGACGAACACGTGCGTTATATACGTGACGACGGGAACGAACGCTTTCAACATTTGTACGAACGATAACGATAAGTACACGTACACAATGTTCGCACACGCTAAGGTTATCGATGAAAAGAAACCCACCGGGACGCACACTTTGAACCACTCTTTAAACGTCATCTTTGGTTCTGAAACAGACACGAATTTTCCGTGGACGAGTATCGTCGAGAGCGCGAACGCGAACATCGTTCCGCACGAGGAGACGAATATCGGGTTCCCAAATCCAGCGTCTTTGATTAAATGTTTGTTCGAAACCACGGTGATTGTGGAGAACGTCAGGTATCCGATGGTGTAGAGTAAAGCAGGGAGTCTGTTTTGCGCGGAGTATTTTGATTCTAACGAGGAATCGTTGTTCTTTTCAGGAGGAGTCGTGGGCGTCGTCGAGTTCTTCATCGAATCATCATCTTCATCATCATCCCGCGGCTGCTGAGACATCTTTCCCCGAGAACGAACGAATGAAAATCTCTCTCAATCTCTTCCCTTTAGTTATTATATATACTGATGAGGTGATGTATAAAACAACAACAACAATAAATACACGAAACCACAAACTTTCTTTCTCTGATAAATAACGAAAGCTTTTCTTCTTCTTCTTCTTCTTCTGCGACAGAAAGAAAGCGTAAATTCGCGCACTAAATGTGTAAGGAGAGTTCTCCTCTCAGAGGAAAAACTCTGCCAGTTTTGTATTTAGGGTCTCCAACCCTAATTCCACGCAGAAGTCCTGTCTCTCTTTTTTACGCTTCCGCATTGCTTCACAGAGAAAGCGTGCGTATTTAGAGCAGAAGAGTATTAATGAGAAGAACGATGAGCGCTGGTACTTTTTGTTCGTCTCTTTTGTGCAGCACAAGTGATAGTTTGAGTGCCTTTTTTTCTTCCGGTGGTCGCGCCGCTGCTTTGAGGCGCAGGAGGCGCGGTGCGCGCGGCGCGATGGTGTTTCCAATTGCATCAAAATCATCATCAACCGGCGGCGAATGTTCTTCATTCTTAAACTTCGGAAGAAGACGATTCAGAGGACGAGAAGAGAGACGATTTGGAGGAGGATTACGCGAAGAGAATACTACTACACATAATAACACTACCACCACTCATCTGCAAAAGCGCGGGTTTGTTCTTGCGAGTACGAATGGTATAAACAACAACAACGAGCAGTTAAAGTTGTTCTCGGTGAGCAGAGTTCTCTCGTATAACGAAACATTTTAATCGAAGAAGAACACCAATGATGGCATTAAACTGCGTTATCTTCTCGACGAGAGAGCAGTACACAGAAACGAAATTTAAAGGCGGAGGTAACAGACCGCTGCGTTTCGCTCTCGATATGAAGCAACAAAAATACGTGAGGTGTTCTTCTTTCTTCTCGCGCCGCGCTCGTACTCTTCTCAACATTTTACGCTTTGATGACGAAGTCTTCTCGTTCTTACTTCTTATTGTTGACTGACCTGAAACGAACGATAACACGAACAGGAGGAAGGAGAAGGAGTTGATAATACTAATAATAGCAATATAAGAATACATCCTCTGATTTTGAAAAACTTACGGACGCGGTTATCCATCGCAGAGCCGACGGAGTGTCAATCCGCCGCGATCCCTTTGCTTGCGGAAAACTTGGACGTCGTCATCGCCGCCGAAACCGGGAGCGGGAAGACGTATTCCTACGCCATTCCAATCGTCTCAAATATCTTGAAAAGGAAAGAAATCGAACGGAGAGAGGAAGTCTCGGCGCTGATTTTGTGCCCGAACGCGCACTTGTGCGACCAGGTGAAAAAAGCCATCGATATTTTAACGCTTCCGGACGATTTAGAAGACGATTCAGAGAAAAAGTCGATAGTGAGAACAGTTGCTTTAACTCCCGATCGAGGACTGCCTTCTTCGTTCCCGGACATCATCGTCTGCACGCCCGCGCGAGCCGAACAGGACGTCTTTGACTGGCGAGAAGGGAGCTGGAGGAAAGGCGCGTTTACGCCGTACGTGAAATTTATACGGACGGTTGTTTTAGACGAAGCAGATATGCTGTTGGGTGGAGGATACGCGAGGAAAGTGCGGAACTGCTTCGACGTTTTGTTTCGAGAGGAAAAGCTCGCCGCCACGCGAGGATTTTATAAAACGTTCGAGGACGAAAGCGAAATAAATGTCAAGACGACGACGGGAGAATGGAACAACGATTTAGAGAGAGATACGGAAGCGTCCATGGAGCAAAATTGGAGGAAAGATCACGATTTTGAGGAAGAAGAAGAAGAAGAAGACAAAGAAGAGGACGAAGATTCAGACGACGACGATGAAAACGCACAACAACACGAATACGAGTACGAACGAAAAGAACAACAGAAAAAAAAGAAGAAGAAACCGAAAGCGCGTCTCGGCGGCAAAGGCAAAATGGGCAAAGGCACCAATCGCGAGTTTCGCAGACAATACGTCTTCGCCGCGGCGACGGTCATGTCCACGGGCAAACGAACACCCGGAGCGGTTCTAAAATTCGGTTTCCCAGACGCCGTGTGGACGAAAAGCTCGAGTTTACACAAACCGAGAGCGGAGTTGACGCAAACGTGGAGAGAGGTTTCGTTGGAGACTCGAGCGAAGGCTTTATTTGACGCGTTAGACATGGATCCGAAAACCGCGCAGGTGGAAAAGACGTTGGTATTTGTCAACAGCGGTAGCGTCTGCGAAGCAATATCCAACGAACTCGCAAACTTTGGCGCTAAAGCCGCATCATTTCACAGCGATATCGACCCGCTCGAACGCGAGTCCCGTTTACGACGCTTCGCGTCGCAAGACATCGACGTTCTCGTCGCCACGGACTCCGTCGCTCGAGGCGTCGACATACCAAACGTCAAACACGTCGTCCAAGCTGAATTCGCCCAAAACGCCACGGAATACCTCCACCGAGTCGGCCGTACCGCTCGCGCCGGTAAACTCGGGCGAGCGACGAACATTTTACTCCCGGGAGACTTCGATTTAGCCAACGCCATACGCAAAGCCGAACTGGAAAATCGATCGGTCGAGGATACGTTCTCCAGGAAAAGAAGTTTTAGAAACAAGTTTAAAAAATACGGCGAAAGTAGGAAAAGAGCTGCTTAATGAATCTTTATATTCTTCTTAACTTCTTCTAGAAGAGCAGAGGCAAAAGGCGAAAGCAAAGCGCAAGCGAGAGTAAGTTTTAGAACATTTCTTATTTAGGGTTTCAACAAGACCGACCCCGGAGGACCGCGGGAAGAAAAAAACAGACGAATTCCACAGAACACTTACGCGCATAAAACACCTCCATTCATTCCCTTTTTCCACACGAAGGAGAACATGAGAGAGACTTTGACGATCAACACGTCATCTTCATCTTCGTCTCAAAGGCTGCTCCGATCAAATCCATCATCGAGCAAGAACACCATTGAAAGAGGAGGATTTGGCGCGTTGATGATGGACGTTGGAGACGACGCGGGAGAACGCCTTTTAGAGACTCCCGACGATGATGAAGATGACGAGAGGAACACGACTCGTAAGAATAAGAAATCGTTCAACAACGCGCACTCAAAAAAGCTGCTCGTTTTATTGTTCCTGTCCGTTTTTGCGCTCGTAGTACTCTCGTTCAAAGCGGGATACGACACGGAAAAGCAAGATGAATTAGCCTTGCCTTTACCGAAATGGGCGGCAGATTTAGTCTCGAGCGCGAAGAAACGCGTCGACGGTAGCGGTAGTTTTAGTGATAATAAGAGTTATAAGAAGAGAGATTTAAAGGACACGCACGGGAAGAGCGATCCTTTGCAATCGTTTAACTGGAGAGAAGGGTTTGAGAACAACAATTGGGATTACGACGAGCGGGTGCGAAACATGGCGCGGTGGAAACACGCTCCGGCAAACGGAGGAGAGAAGTTTACCGTGTGTTTTAAAGAGGGGGAGAAGTTTAACTTTTTCGGGGCGTATAACTTTATAAACACGGGGTTGAAGAAACCAGGGATGTGCGTGAAAAACGTGAAACTGAACGCGAACGTGGACGATCCGTCGTGCGACGTGAGGATGTTTCGGAATCAACACGTGCCGGAGGTGAGGCCGAAGACGAACCCGAAACAGGTGGATATTTTTTTCACGCACGAAAGTCCGTCCATGTACTCGCCGGAGATGAAAGACGAGAAGTTTCGAAACTCGTTCGATTACGTCGCGGATTACGAGAAAACGAGCGGGTTGTGGTTCCCGTTCGCGGTTCCAGTGTTTGAGATGAAGGAAGATTTCCCGTTGTTTACGATTCCGAGGAAAGAGAGGATCCCGGGCGTCGCCTGGTTGGCGAGAGATTGTTTAAGCAATCGAGCGGAAACGCTGAGGAAGATTAGCGACGCGTACCCGGTTTTTTCGGTTGGAAATTGCGCGAATAACGTGAATGCAAACTCGTTTCCAGAAAGCGTGATGGAAGCGCCGAGAAATCGCGAGACGAGTTTCCAAGAGCCTTTGAGTAACTTTATGTTTTATTTTGCAGTAGAAAACGTAGGGGTGTCGTGTCCAGAATACGTGACGGAGAAAATATATTACGCGTTGAGTCGAGGATCGATCCCGATTTACATCGGGTGGGAAGGCGTGAACGAGTTATTACCGGGACGAGACAGTTGGATCGATTTGAGAAACTACGCGACGCCGCAACAGTTAGCTAAAAGATTGAGAGAAATCGCCGAAAGCGACGAGGAGTGGGAGAAAATGCACAAGTGGAGATACGAAAATCCGAACGCGTGGCCGAAACTGTTCCAAAAAGCCATCAGACAGCAAACCGAGGACAGTAAGAACGCCTTGTGCGCGTTGTTGCAAAACGGCGAGAGCGGCAAGAGAAGGAAAGCGGGCAAGGAACCGAAACTGTGCGAACGACAAACGAAAATTTTCGGCCAGGATTTGAAAATTGATGGCCAAGAAGGGTTCGGGGCGTTTAAAAGAGACGACATCGACGAAGCACACTTAGGAACGAATTCTTTGACGGACAAAGACGTCGGTGTTGGAGGGAAAATGCACGCGTGGGAGAAACATTTGAAGAAGACGTGCGACACCGATAACTCGTGCTTCAAGTTTATCAGTTAATATTAATATGTTAGAGAGAGAAAGAGAGAGAGGAAGTACACGCGCGTAGAAAAAGCAGCTTTGTTATTATTGTGAAATACTTTTATCATGATAGATTCTCGTATGTATACGAGCGTTTCATTTTTCGCGTTGTTTACTCTATCGCACCGGTGGTTGGGCGTTTAATACGTTACAATTTTATTCTACATTTTCTTTATTGTTTACCGAGTAAACTCGCCTTGGACGCTTCCCAGCACTGCTCGTACAAAGCCTTGTTCGGCGACTCGGTGAAGAAATGCGACAACGGTAAGTTCGTCACGTGTTTCTCTCGCTTCGAGTACGACGTCAACTTCCTATCGAAGAAATTCCGCTGCACTCGATCCAACTCTCGAACTTCGTCGCACGGCGGTTTATCGTTCGTTTTGTACTTTCTCGGGTGGACGTTCAAATCGAACTGACTGTTCATGAACGATTCGTGCGCGTCGGAGGACCAGTGCAAAAAGTCCGTCGCTAAGGTTTGGAAGATTCTGTCGCGTTCTTCGTGAGGTCGCCAAAAATCTTCGTAGTTGACTCGTCGCCACGAGTTGCTCGGTAAGTTTGCCAACGAGACGTCGATGTATTCCGCGAACATTTTCAGAACGTTCAAATGTTTCTCTAATCCTTGATCCCAGGTTTTGTGCGAACGCGCGGTTTCTACGATATTTCTATGCAACAAGATGAATTTCACTTGACATCCGTTCCGTTCCGCCGCCTCGAAGTATTTCAAAATGTTAATCGGATGGCCGTGATCGAAGAGATATTTTCGATGCTCTGGGTTTCTCGGGTCCCATCGCTGCGCGTGGTTCACGTCTAAACCCGATCCAGTCGCAAACGGACCTAACTTATGCGGGAACGAAAACGACCGAGTGCTATAACACGCCGTTTTTTCGTTCCCGTTCTTTTTCGCCACTTCTTCGCATCCTTTTCGAAACGTCTTGAAAATCTCGTCGTATTTGTTCTCGAGAATCAAGTTCCAAAAATGGTCGTCGTTATCGATAAACATCCGGTCCTCCTCTCGCGCGTGCATTTCGACTATGTCTTTGTTGTTATTCGTATTACCCCTCTTTTTCTTCTCTTTAACGTTCCCCAAATGTTCTCTCAAAAGTGTCTTCACGAACGCGTCTTTCCCCATCTGAAACGCGTGGTGCCCGACGCCTTCCAATCCCAACGTAAACACGTTCTCGCACTTGGCGTTGTTCTCAAAGTAACTCTTCTCTTCTTTCTCCTCTTCCTCGTACTCTTTGCTTTTGAACAAATCGAACAAACTCGTCGGTATCATTCGTAAATTCGCTTCGGCTTGAGATTTATAATTCGGCACTTCCTTGTTCGTGTTTTTCGCTTTTGGTACATTCTTCTTCGTATTCGTATTCGCATTCGTTTGTTGTTGTTGTCGTTGTCGTTGTTGTTGCTCTCTCGGGGACCTCTTATTCGAATCATCATCATCGTCATCCTCCGCCGACGAAGAAACCGATACAGCGCGAGGACTACTCACGCGACGTTGTTCGTCACCCCCAACGGACTCACCGTCGCCCGCGATGTTCTCGTCCTCGTCCAGACCCCTCGCGGGTCCCTCCCTCGCCTCCGCCGCCGCCTTAAACAACAGCCTCTTCTTCGCGTTCTCCTCCATCACTTTCACCAAGTCTTCGTTGTTCCCGTGTTCTTCCGAGAGACTTCTTTTGGCCATTTCGATTGGTCCTACATTCTTTTCGGATGTTTCGCGTGGTTTTTCCGAACCGTGATGCCGGATGAATGGTACGCGTATTTTGAAGCCATTTTTTGCTTTTTTCTCTCCTCCCGCGTCCCCGAGGGAGAGGAATTTCATGAGAATCATCTTTGTTCTCGTCTGGTGTTCGTCCTCTCGCGTAACGACTGCGTTTGAGAGGAAACCAACCGTTCCCAGGACGGAGAGCAAGATGATGAGCGAGACGAGGAGGACTTTTACGAACCACGACGATCCTCTCTTCTTCTTGTTCTTTGATGATGAAATTTCACGGGGAAACGGGCTGCCCGGTAAAAGGTGCTCGTTTTCTTCCATGTCTGATGCTTTCACAGCGAGAGCGCCGGCGATACTCTCTCTCTCTCTCTCTAGGTGCGCGCGTGTGTGTGTAATAAAGCTCTTGATACTTTCTCTCTCTCTTTCTCGCTTAGTTTTGTGCGTATGTATCGCGCGGGAGTTGTGAAATGGCGAATTTTAGACGAAAGCGCAGTAGTACTATTTAAGGGTACGATGTCGTCGAAGCGTCATCGAAGACATCTCATCGTCGCTATTAAAAACACGATTTTATAGGCAAGAAGCTACACGCAGCCGGGACGTTTTCACTGAGATAATCCCCAAAACCGTTGACGTTATAAAACGCCAACCCGAATATGAGAAACACGCCGCCTTGAATCAAAACGCCGGGTAATATCGTCGGATCCGGTAAGAGTTTCGCGTACATTAAGAGTTTCCTGTTCCCTTCCGATTGATTTCGTAATAAATCCGAAAACTTTTCACTCGTGTACGGTAATCCTGCGTCATCGATTAACCCGGGGAACCCGCCTTCTATGAATTTCACGTCAGAAAACCCCGCTTGGACGAGCTCGTAACACGCTCGCACGGCGAACGAATCCGAGCGATCGATCACGCCTCGGTTACTCGCTTCCGAACTTTGCGCTTTTTTTATCGACCCGCCTTTCAAATCGCACACGATAACTGTCGCCGATAAATCCTCATTACACGTCTCATAAACCTTTTTCACGAACTCTTCGTCGCGTTCTTTCAGACCTCCTTTGATTGACAAAGCGTACCCGGATATTCTACGAAAAGCGTTCTTCGACGGAATCTGGTAGGCGCATCCGCCTTGAAACGGAGGCACTTGCCAATCCTCGTGTTCTAACGGTTGCCGCAGATCGAGATAATACGTATTCTTTTTGCTATCACTACTCGTTTTATTCCATAATAACCCTTTCATTCCTTTTTCGTCATCGTTGTCGTAATATCTCTCTCGAAACGCCAAGGGAGAAATGCCTTCAACTGTGCTCGACTTCGAGTTCGACGACACCAAATACTCGCAAATCTCTGGAAACTTTGGCGCGTTCGGTCCTTGCCCTGGTCGTATCTCGTCGTACTCTATGGTTTTCTTTGCTTTTCCTCTTCTTTTCTCGTCGTCGTCGTCATCGTTCTTCTTCTTCTTCTTCTCCGCGTTGTTGTTAAAGAACGCGCTCACCCCCGGCGGAGGATTAATCTTCCTTCTTCTCTCCCTTTTTTGTTCTCGCCCGACGATCCTCACCGAAGAAGCGCCTAACAAAAGGGGTGGAGATGTCATCGTCGTCGTCGTCATCCTCGGGTCGTCGCTTTAAAGAGGCGTTTTTGTTTGTCTTCTCTACACAAACCGATGATAAAGAGTTGTGTTTGCGAGAGTACGACGAAAGCGGAGAAAAATGAAGCAAATCGCGTCAGAATTTAAAGAGATGTTGACGATGCCAACGATGCGCTCGGTGTCACCAAAACCTACGTTTCGTATAAAGGAAAAGGAGGAAAAGGACACCGCCGATGTGACGAGTAAAAAAGCCGACGGAGCGTTCGCCTCGTCGTCGCTCGAAGAAGAAGAAGAGGTGCGACATGTAGCGGCGAGATTTTGAAATTTCTCAACCACTTTTATACTTAACGTGTCTCTCTGAGTCTCTCTCCTTCGCGCGAACGATAAGAAAACACGAACAAAGAGAGAACACTTTTCGTCTTTACTTTGCGTATGCTCACTTTTCTCTCTCTCTTATGTGTGATTAATAGGTGAAATGTGACAGACAGATTCAATTCTTCGAAACCGTCCTTAAAGGAAAAATGTTCCTCGCTGAGAGGAAAAACGTCGCTCTGACGAACATCTGTTCTTCCGGAGAAGAAGAGGAAGACAAAGAAGAAGTAGGAAACGATGATGCCGAACAGATGATGGCGAGGAGGACAACGATGGTTCCAGATTCTTTGATGCCGAATGATGATGATGATGATGAAAATCTCTCGCGCATCCCCGTCGGGCGGACGCCGACGCCGAAGAGGAAGACGAAGAAGAGAACGCGCGAGATGACGAAGGATGATGAAAATGATGATACTGAACGAGAAGAAGAAGAAGAAGAAGAGACGATGGTGGTGACGAACACGCAGTTGACGACGCCCGCGAAAGCTCAAAAAACAACGAGGAGTCTGGATGCGACGAAGAAGTCGTATTCGTCCTCTCATCGTCATCATCAGCATCGTCAAAGAATGAGGTCGCCGTTGATGGAAACGCAGAAGAACGCGACGGAGGAAGACGAAGAGGAAGACTCGGAGGAGTTTAAAGGCCGCTCGTTATCGCCGACGGCGGAGTTTCGAGAGGCGCAGAAGATTGCGTTTAACTCGACCAACGAAAAGAAGAAGACAAAGGAGTTTACGGAGTACGACGACGACGACGAGGAGGAGGAAACATTCGATATTCTGAAGAAGAAGGAGGAAAATTTGGTCAACGTGAACGCGTACGGAGAAACCATTCGAGTCGCGGATACTTTGGCGATAGACAATGTAAACAACAACGACAACAACATCACCGAGGAGCGCGATGATGATGATGAGAACAATAAGACATCGACGAAGAAACGAGGACGCGGAAAAGTCGATTTCCAGTTTGGCGATCGACACACGGAAGAACAAGATTTTGAAGACGGTAAAAATGGAGTCGTCGCCGTCGCGGAGACTTTTACGCCGATTCGAGAGACCGTCCCCGCGCCGTCTGGCATGCACGTTTGCGACGACGATGATGAAGAAAAAGAAGACAAAGATGAAAAGGAAGCAGATGAAAAGGATCGCGTACTCCCGCTGAGAGAAATATTCCGCGCGAAACACTTAATCGACCCGCGAGACGCCTCGCGGACGGCGCCCGTACTGGAGGTGCAAGTATTGCGAGACGAGAGTTTTTCTTATCGACACGTCGCGGCGAGGACGACGATTCAAACGATTCAGACGACGACGCCAAAGACGGCGGTGAAGAACCACGACCATTATTTGGCGTATGAGATTGACCACGAGATTCGAGACGCGACGGAAATTTCGGTGTGGAAGATTGAAACAGACAACTGTAGTAGTAGTAGTAGTAGTAGACGCGAGCGTAGCGGTAGTGACGATAGCAAGAAAATGTCACGTTTTTCGTTTAAAGGGACGGTTTTGATCGGTAAACCGAGCGCGCGGGACGGAAGAACGTCGTCGTCGTCCAAGGGCGGTGGTGGAAATGGTGGCGGTAAGACGATGAAACGGTGGGCGTTTTCCATCGCGCCGAACGGGCTCGTGTTCACGTCCTCGTACAAGAAATCCTCTCTGCTTTCGATGATGGACGAGACGGAACGCACGCACGGGAGCAACAACAGCAGCGATTCAGACGATTATTCAGACGATTCAGACGACGAAGATACTTATTTGTATGGGATGAACTCCGCGGAACGCCGAAGGCGGTTTCCCAGGAAATCGGGAGTATACGTGCACGACCCGGTGGACGTGAACGAGGAGGAAAGTGTTCACAAGAAGGATTCCTCTCTCGGGTCAGAAAAGAAAAGTAATCAAAGCCAAAAACGACGCTCGAGCGGTCGACGACGAAGTAAGACGCCGAGGGATAGTTTCGGTAACTCCATGGCGGATACCAAGAAGAATCAAAAGACGACGAAGAAACAGACGTATTTCGAACTTCAATCGCCCGGGATGGCTGGGAAAGTTCGTCCGCGAAAGTTCGCGTCGGCGTTTAGCGAGGAATACGACGAAACCGTGTTTCGATTAGCCGGAGTCGGCGCGGAAGGGAAGTGCCGACTGTGGACGTGGTCGTGCGAGAATAATGAGGACTTTGATGACGACGTAAACGACGACGACGAGAAGAAAATGTCCTCCTCCTCCTCAAAGAAGAAATCAAAGAGCAAAAACAAAACGAAGTTTTCGACGGCGAAAATATGCGCCAAATCGGTCACGCATTGTAAAGACTTCGAGATCCCGACGTACAAGTCGCACTGCGTCTCTCGAGAGTGCGAGATTACCTCGTTGTCATTTTCCAAGGACGGCAACGTCTTAGCGTGCGTGTTCGATAAGAAACACGTCGTCGTTTGGGACGCTTCGACGACGCGCGTTGTTTTCAGCTATTATTGCACGGAGTACGAGATTGAAAGAGATGGATTGCGCGTTTTGGACAACAACAAGAAGATGATGAAACAAAGAGGACAAAAGTCCACGCCGAGCCGCCCGAACGCTTCGAACTCGAAAATGAAGAAGAAGAAGAGCACTTTTACGAAGAGCGCGGACGCGACGTCGACGGGTGGTGGTGGTCCGATTTTCTTCTTTGGCAACTTTCGAAAGATTAGTTCGTCCTCCGACTCGTCGTCTCCATCTTCCGTAGCCACGTTCGCGTGCGCGTACAACAAAGAACTCGTCGTCGGTCCAAACGCGTCGTGGGAAAGTCTTAATAAGGCGAATAACGGAAGTGACATCGTCTCGGCCGTCGCGGTGTGCCCAGACGTCTTCGTCGAGGAAGACGACGAAGAAGACGAAGAAGAGGAGGACGAAGAAGAGGAGGACGACGAATACGACGTAAAGATGATAAAGGCGGCTTCGAAAAGAAACACCACGGTCAACGTCGTCGTCACCAACGCCGGCCGCTTAGGCGTCTTTGAAGCTTTCGGCCACGCGAACGAAGCGACACACGCGTACGAAGGCTTGACGTTTACGAAGCGACACGCGTTCGACGAGGAAGACGTAAACGACGACGGTAAAACGAATAAACGTCATAAAAAGAAGGCTTTCCAAGGAAACTTCCTCTGCGCTTCGCACGGCAACCTCTTCGCCGTCGCGCGGAAACGTCCGGGATGCGTCTCTCTTTACGCGCAAGAAAACCACCACCACTTTGAAGAGAGCTTTTAGTAGACTAAAAGTGGTAGTAGTACGCACGGTAGTAATAAGGTTTTAATAGTGCTCTATTCTAAATATACACAACGTAATGGTCAAAGTCGTACGCCAAAGTCCTCCCAAAAGGCCTGTTCCTAGGAGTACACCGACTGGTATAAAACTCATCCCCAATTGGTTCTCCTCCCGACCCCCCCTCGTAACTGCGGCTCTTGACTCGTCACGTACGTCCCTTGATTCACATCTCGTCTCCAAAATCCTCTCGTTTTCGTCGGTTGATGCCAGTTTTCGATCATTTCTTTCGATTTTTCTAACGTGTCTTTTAAATGTTTTTCCGCTTGATCTCTTCGGTCGTTTCCGTTTTCCATCAGAGAATGGATGAAACGCGTGATGAAATTATTGCTATTGCTGCTCATTTTTAAGCGCGTTTACTCGCGCTCTGTCGTGTTCTTAGTAAACGCTGTTAATCGCAACACTACTTCTCTCTCTTATTCGAAGAAGAGCAGTGCGTGTCAACACCTTTAAGAGCGGAGTAATGAGGAAAAATCTCTCATCCCTTTTCCATAAGAACACCTAAACCCTAATTTACGAAGTAAAAAGAAGTTTCCGAGCGGGAAAGATATTGAATAGAGTATTCTTTCGCCTTCGCTCAATCCATCGCATTCTCTCCATACTCTCCGTGTTGTTGGAACGCGCGATGATTATGGCGTCGTGTGGGTACTTCTTTTTCGCTGGGATGATATGTGTTTGTGTGTGTGTTTGTGTTTGCGTGTGTATGTGCGCTATGTGAGGGAGTATATTAACAAGAGCTAGTGGCAGCAACGCATGTGCTTTTTCAAAGTACCAGATTGACGAAACTTCATCTCGCACACATCGCACTCGTACGGTTTCTCGTTCGTGTGAATACGCATGTGGCTTTGCAAATGACCAAGTTGACGAAAAGCTTCATCACAAACATCGCATTCATACGGCTTCTCCTTCGTGTGAATACGCATGTGCGTTTTCAAACTACTAGATTGAGTAAAACGTTTCTCGCACACATCGCACTCGTACGGTTTCTCGTTCGTGTGAATACGCTTGTGCCGATCCAAAAGTGATCGTCTATCAAACACCTTCCCGCAAACATCGCACTCGTGTTGCGCTCTCTTCCTCTTCGCTCCTTTCTTATTAAAAGTCGTTTCTTCTTTTTGTATCTGATGATGATTCACCTCGAGATCATCCTCCTCCTCGTCAGGAATCCTCGAGCACAACACCAAATTTGGTTCTTCTTTCTCGCGTACCTTCAAAACCGTCCTCGCGTTCACCGCTCTTTTCGGATGTGGATTCTTTCTTCTTCGACTCATGTCAAAGTCGTTCTTTGCGTCTCTCGCAGAGAAAGAAGAAGAGAGGTTCTTTCTCTCGCGTATTTAGTCTTTACGAGCGCGAAAAATGGAAAAAAAAAAATTGAGACGTTTTTGAAGAAAAGACTTGCGCCTGATTGACTAAAATTTTGACTTTTTTCTCAAAACACACAAGAGAGAGACGAAAAAAAAAACGAGAGAGACGAAATTTCTCAATTAAAATTCATCACGTGTCTGCTACGATGACTACCAACATAAACTCTTATTATTCTTCTCAAATGAAACACATCGCGTTCTCGAAACCTCGCGTGGACGACGATTCACGCGTGGAAGCGTTGGACGAGTTAATGCTGCTGTTTGAAGAAGAAAACAAAGAAGAAGAGATGATGATGTCAGAGGCGTTGACATCGGAGGTGTTGGATGCGTCGAATTCAACGTTGATTCGCGCGAAGTGTTTCGCACTTTTGCAAAGGATGAATGAGAGAAGTACTACGAATAAAAGCGAGAATAACGAGAAGAAGAATAACAGCATCATCATCATCTACGAGCAAATGTGCGTGCACCCAATACGAGAATGGATGAGGATTCTTCTTGACGACGACGAGAGTACTACGAGTAATTTCAGTAAAGAACAACTGTTAAAACGAGTCCTTTTCGCGCTCGACGCGTGCGGGAAAATCAACGTCTTCTTTGAAGAAGAAGACGAAGAGGAGGATTTAGAGGAGGAAAAGGAAAACGAAGAAAGAGTGTTGTTTGGAAAGTTGACCAATGAAGTGGTTAAGTTTTGCATCGGGAAGTTATACATCGTCGAAGATTCAGGAGGCCCCGGCGCGACGAACGACGCGAAGACGACGAAAGATATGAACAGAGAGTTGTACACCGCTTCGGTCGCCTGTCTCTCCTCGCTGGCGAAGAAGAAGAAACAGAAGAAAAAGAAGAAAAACAATACTACTACTACTACTAAGAATGAGACTGATAAGAAGAAGAACGGTGGTTTAGAAAACGGCGACGATGTAGATAACGATTTAGACGACGACGGGACTTCCTTTTTTACGATTGAAGATATTCAGAGTTTGTTGAGGTACGTGGAAAAAGGGACGTCGGTTGGGGACAGTCAAGGGACGTTGGCGTGCGGCGGGAGTTTGAGAGTGTTGACGTTTTTAATGCCCAAGTTGTTGGAGCAAAAAAGACGGAAGTATGGATTATTAGTGGGTGGTGGTGGTGGTGGAGGCGGCGTAGGGGTTGGCGCTGAAAAGGCGGACGGTAACGCGGGGGGGGACAACAACGATATCGTCGTCGCGAATTTCTTAGGCCAAGGACGACGAACTGGAGTCGAAGAGATGGAACTGAAGATGTACTCGAAAACGATCATCATCGGAGAGGAAGGTAATAATGATAATAGCATTTATAGTAGCAAAAAAGTAGTAGACGTCTTTGATCGCGTGGATTTCAACGCCGTGACCGCCTTGGTGGGCAAGAAAACGTTACAAAGCGGCCATCACGTTCCGGCGTGGATTAAATCCGCCGGGTGTGAATACTTAGCACACTGCGCGCGGAAAAAGGAAGACTTCGTCTTATTAGCGAAAGCGTGCACAGACAAACGCCACTGGTCGGTACGCTTAGCCGCTCTGAAAGCGTTCGCGAAACTCGGGTTTCATTCGAGGCCGTATTACACGCAGTTGATTTTGTTCAACGCGCACGACGAAATTTGCGAAATTCGCGAGCAACTCTGCGAAACGTTGAAGAAATCGTGGCAAGGGAAGCAGTGCGAGCCAAAAACAGATGGGTCGGACGATTTGAAGTTGTTTCAAACCGCCGAGTGCGTGGGCGAGTTGATGCGCGATCCGGACGCCGGCGTGAGGGCGAAAGCGATCGAGTGTTTAGGGTACGTGAGAGGTGCCGCGAATACGCGAAGAACCGAGATGGCGAGGATGTTACACGGCGATTCAGACGAAACCGTTCGCGAAATGGCGGCGGATTCCTTGGCACGGTTAGGATTTCTGAACGTGAATACCGGGGAGATCTCCGCAGACGGTAATTATCGAACGACGAAGTTTCTCTCGAATAAGCGGTTGTTTTTACAACTCATCGCCGCGGAACAGGCGACGATTATTCAAGAGATGGGAGGCATCGTTGGACACGTAGCGATAGCAAGTGGTGGCGGCGGTGGCGGTGGTGGCGGCGGAGGAGCGAACGACGACGACACGACCGCGAACGGCGCGTTCAAGAAACTGACCAACGCGGCAACCGGCGTAAACGCATCCGCTAAAATTCTCACCGACAAATCGCAAATCATCAAACTCGAAAAGATGAAAAACATCAAGGTGAAAGAAGGCGACACCATTCGAGTGTTTTGGCCAGACGATAAGGAGTGGTACGAAGCTAAGGTCGTTCAAGCCGAAGATTATAAGAAGAGCGGTAAAAAAACAACGAAAATTTGTTACTCCGAAGACGGCGTCGAGGAAGAGATTGACATTCGGAACGAAAGAGTCGAGTTGAGATATAAACCGCACAAGAAAGGGTGCAGAACGCAGTGGGTGCCGTGCGGGAATCAAGAATCAGAGAGAATTAAAGAGGAGAGGAGGAAACAGTTTGCGATGCAAAAAGCTTTGAGAGAGGCGGAGAGGTTGGCGGAGATGGAGATTCGACGAGAGCAAAGGGAGATGGAGAAGAAGGAGAAAGAGAAGGAGAAAGAGAAGGAGAAAGAAGAGATGCAGAAGTTGGAGGCTTTGCGTAACGTGGAAACAAAGAAGCTTGATAACGAAGCCCGGGGGAAAACGACGACGACGATTCAGACGACGGGAGGATCGAGGAATGGCTTTTGGAAAACCATCGCGTTCAGCGGCGGCGTCGATTCAAAGAAGGAAGAAGTAGTCCCGACCGATACCGCGGATGGAGAAGTGAACGCTGAAAAATGTACAGAGCACCCTGAAGCTTCTGTTGAAGAAGAGAAGAGAGTAACCTTGAATGACGCCGATATCAAACTCCTCCGCGGGTTAGTCAATCAAAAGATTAAAATCTACTGGCCTTTGGATAAAGTCTGGTACGTCGCGGACGTTTTAAGCTTTGACGAGGAAACGAAGAAAGTGAAAGTTTTATACGTGGAAGATCAACTTGAAGAAGAAGTCGAGTTATGGACGGAACGGAGTCAACAGTACGTGCCGCCGACGGATATGTCCCACAAGGATTTACACGGCATCACGCCGTTGCGCGTGCCGGTGGAGGTTGGCGGCGTCGAAGGGTATTTGGAAATCGGCGCGAGAAGGCACGAAGAGTACATCGTCTTCAAACCACCGACGACGTCAGGGAAGAAACGGAAGAGATTAGATACTGATAGCAAGAAAACGAAATGGCACGCGATGAAAGGCTCGGATTTTGAAAGAAAATTCAACAAGCTTTTATCGGCCAACGCGCAGCGTCGATGGCGTAAAAACGTCGCGTACAATCCTCGAGGATGGCAAGACTGCAAAGAATCGAATCTTTCCTCTACAAAACTCAAACGCAAATACGGAAACGAGAAGATGCCGCTGTTGAAATGGTTGATTACTCAAGGAGACCAGTGGGGCGGCGTCGTTATCGGTAAAACGTTAGAGTTGGATTTGAATTGCCATCGAGGAAGTCAGTTTGTGTTCAAAAACGGATACGCGGTCTTTGAAGAAGAAGAAGGAGAAGAAGAAGAAGAAGGAGCTTTAAAAGAAGCAACAAAATCGACAACGGATTGGCTGCTTTGTAAAATCACCGATTACAACGTCCAATCGGGCGAACATTTGGTGTGCCCGATTGACGAAAACGGGATCATCGCCGGAGACGCCGTCTGGATGGTCTTGGCGTCGCAACGCACGAAACCAACAAAAAATGAAGACCAAGAAGAAAAAGAAGAACAACATCATCATCATCCGGAGAATGTCGAAATCGTCGCAAGACCGAATAATGACGACAACAACACCACCACCAACTCGATGAAAATGTTGGACGACGATGAAACCGCTTTTTAATAATTTTTGTTCTACCAACTGTATAACAACAGCATAAAAAAGTAACACATTAACACATGCGCAACATCAGTTTTACCAGCGGAAAAGGCATCAGTACTCTCATCACTACTCATAAAGAAACGACGACGCAAAGGATACTCAAAAGAGCCATGGTTCAGGTGTTTTGCGGGAGCAGCACGAGCGGGAATAGGAATACTTTCACTCGTTTCTTTTCCCCGCAAAAACAGATAAGGCGGCGGAATTGCATCGTCGCAAACTCATCGTCATCTTTTCAGCGCGAGCAACAGAGAACGATCAGAGGCATCTCTCTGTTGAACGAGACAGACAACAAAAACGTGCACCCGTCGCACGTGCTCTGTCCGGATGATTTTATGCCATCACCAACGGATGACGAAGATGCAACAAAATTTGAACTCCCGAGGAAAAAAATCCCAATAGCTTTAGTCTTGGCGTACGTGGGCGATACGTTTAAAGGGAACACGCAGAACGTGATGCTCCCGAGAGGAAGCACGGTAGATGACGTCATCGAAGACGCGATATATAAAGCCGGAGGGATTTTATTCTCGAATTATCGATCGAAAGGGTTATCTCGCTTGAAATGGTCCAGGAGTTCGAGGACGGATAAAGGCGTGTCGAGTTTGTTTACCGTGGTCGGGCTGAGGATGGAAGCGCCGGTGAGAGCGTACGGAGGAGGAAAAGAAGTTGTTGGTGGAGAGATGACAAAGGATGAGGAGGACGAGAGAAAGAGTAGTAGTAGTAATAGGAGTAGTAAAAGGAGGGAAGAAGAAGAAGAAGAAGACGACGCGGAGGCGAAAGCGTTGATAGTGGAGAAAATCAACCGACACTTACCGACGGATACGGTGAAAGCGTTCGCGTGCTTCAAGGCGACGAAATCGTTCGATGCCAGACGCGCGGCGATTTCGAGAACGTACGAGTATTTACTCCCTCTGAAGTGTTTGCGAGATGATAAAAACGGCGAACTCGAGATGTTTCGAGAGGCGTTGAAGACCTTCGAAGGCTCGCATCCGTTTCATAACTACACCAAGAGAGGGTTGTACGGCGCCGGAAAAGGGAACGATAAAAATCGAAAAGGCGGCAGAGGTAATCGAAACAAAAAGAACGCGTTGACCGAGGACGACGACGGGTTAGGAGAGACGTCGTCGTCTGAAGAACAAGAATTAGAAGAAGAAGAAAAAGAAAAAGCATTACCTAAGCGCATCGAGACGAGCGGCAAACACACGTATTGGCTGTTGGAAAAAGACGTCGACGATCTCGTGCACGTCATGCACTATCGACGAATACACGAATTTACGTGTTCGAAAGAACCGGAAATCATAGAAGGATTCGAGTCGTACCCGTTCGTTCGGGTTAAAGTCTACGGCGAAAGTTTCATGTTGCACCAAATCCGCAAGATGATTGCCACCGCGGTGTTGGTCGCGTTGGATAGCGAAGAAACGCCGACGATGCCGCTGAGTTTTATCAAAGCGAGTTTGTGTCGCCCGTGTCGAGTGGTTACCCCGATGGCACCACCGTTGACTTTATTTCTAACCGGCGCTGAGTTTATGAGTTTCCGCAAAACGAATCACGAAGAAAAAACTCGAGCGGCAAAAGCGGAGGAGGAGGAGGAGAGCGAAGAGGAAGATGACAAAGAGACGGAAAAAGGAAAACTTCGTTCGTTGACTATTAGCGAGGAGACAAAAAACGACATCGACCGATTCCGTCGCGAACATCTGTACCCGAAACTCGCGGAATCCTTCAGCAATCAAGACTGGGACTTCTTCATCGAAAACGTGCGAAACGTCGAGCCGACTCGCGAGGAGTATTTGAACATCGTGAAACAATACGAAAGTTACGACGAGATGAGAAAAATCCGCGCGAAAGAAAAAGAAGAAGAGGAGGAAGAAGCATCATCGATGATCGAAAAGAGTTTACTATAATAATAAACCCTTCTTTCGACGAGGAGGAGGCGTATAATATGGACGAGACACCGTGCCGGCCGCGTTAAATAGAGTACTACTAATAATAATCACATCAATGCAGCGCGGCATCTAACCCGCTATAATCCGTCGCAAACACCCACAACACGACACCAACACTTGCTACGCACAAATAATCCAGCCATTTCGGGCTCCCTCCCATTCCTCCGTTGAACGCGATATTCACCACGCGCAACGCCACTATTGGTGAGACAAAGTCCAACACCAAATCTTTTGTCGTGTATCGTTCTTCTTCTTCATCTTCATCGTTAAAGAACTTCTCGTTTGAGGATGGAAACGTGGACCCGGATGGTAAATTCTCTCCGCCGACGGTAAACGCTTTCGCTTTTTCTGCGGATAAGAACACCACAGTCGTCATCCCTAAAAACAGCACTCGTCGTCTTTGGTCGTTGGTGTTGCTTTTCCCCGTCGTTTCATCAGGATGATGATGAGAAGAACTGCGCGATACTTTTACTCCTTCGAGAGAAGGCTTTGTATTCGAACGATCGCGACGCGGACGTGAAGCGCTCTTTTGTTTCAAGCCCTTTCTCGCGAGGGAGAGATGAGAATACCTCGTCGTCGTCCTTGCCGTCGTCATGTTTTCCTTTCCGCGCTGAGACTAATGAAGCAAACTTTCCCCCGATTTACTTCATTTAAAGACGCACGTAACGCACACAAAAACACGCGGTATAATGTCCTTAGCGCACCTAGAAAACGCGCGAGCGATGCACCTCGAGAACGAATCTCTGGAACTTGTTGTATCGAGAGAGTTTTCCAGGAAAGGGGTGGATTTTTCGCACAAGAAACGGCTCGCGCAATCGCACCGAGTGAGAGGAATGCTCGATCGAATGCGAACGAACGCGCGGAAATTGGTGCGCCTCTTTTTCTCTCGTTCTTAATCTCTCTTACTTCTTTTTCGTATTCTTTAAGACGACAAATACTCCTCTCTGTTGCGTTGTTTTACGCGTCGTCGTCGTCGTCGTCAGATGTATGCTGTGTTCTTCTAAAGGAGAGAACAACGCGCGCGTGAGATTGAAAACGACTGACCTTTTCTCTTATGAACAAACACGAACTAAAAACAACAGAAAGCGTACTATGAAGACCTCGACGGAAGCCGAAAAGAGGAAATCGAACGCTCTGGCGGCACCGGGGAGAAACCGTTCGAAACGTTTTACCGAGCAATGAAAGAAGAGAAGATGAGATTACAGAGTCGTAATAATGAGAGCGGCGGCGGCGCGGCGACGATGCAGACGACGACGAACGCTAACGACGATACGGATGCGATGAGAGAACAGTTGGAAGAGCAGCAAAGGATCGCCGCGAATAAAGAACGGTTGAGGAAAAAGCTAACCGCGAAGAGTAACGGGAAAGAAGAGATAGAAGAGGACGACGCGAGGTTAGATCCGAACGCGGAGAAGTTGCCGGACGGAGTGGATTTTTCGGGAGAGGAACATCAGGGCAGATATTTGGATTTAGTGAGATTTCATCACGCGTTTGTCGCGGACGTCGCGAGAACGTTCGGAGTGAGTTACACCGAGGAGGTGAAGAAGAACGCGTCCAAGAAGAGAAAGATGGAGCAGCGGCAAAAGTCGGGGAAAAAACCTTCGGATGGAGAAGACGAAGAGAAGGAGGAGGAGGAAGGCGACGACGAAGACGAAGAGACGAGACGTAAACCGCTCGAATACGTCGCGTTTCTCCACGAGCTGCCAAACTTGTTCGACGCTGAAAAAACAGCCAACCTCGATCGATCGAAGAAATTCTCCAAAGCGTACGTCTCTTTCTGCGAAGAGTTGTGCGAATATCTCGTCGACTTTTTAGAACGCGCGAGTCCTTTGCAATTTGCCCGCGACGTGCTCGTGAAAGAGGAAATCGACGGAGAGTTTGAAAAGCTGTTCGAACGAGGAGCTTTGAAAGGGTGGGAAGATAAAGGCGTCGTCGCTTCTACCACTGGTACCGTCAAATTAGATTTGGCCGCGATCAAAGGCATCGCGAAAGGTAAAAACGCGTCGTCATCGAAAGCGTTGAAAAGTTCCATGAATGACGAGGAGATTAAAGACGCGCTAAACAAAGCCGGTTTGAAAACGGGAGGCACGCCGGACGAGCGGTGCGAGCGTTTGTTCCAAGTTATAAAATTGGTATCGGCGGCGAAAGGAGGGAAAGACGACGACGCGACCATCCCGTCCAAGTACATTCGCAAAGGCGTGGTCGTAGGCGGCGGCGCAGATAAAAAAGACGAAAAAGCCGAGGATCGAAGCAAAACGCAAAAAGAAAAGGCCAAACACATCGCCAGACTCGAATATCGATTAAAACTCTTATTCGCGGGCGCTTTACGTAAAACCTTAGACAACACGAAATCGCAAGCGGAAAAGAAACTCACCATGTCCCGCCAAGAAATCGAACGAGAACACGAAGAGGACGACGATTTCGCTTTTTCCGAAGGAGACGAGGACGAAGACGAGATGAACAAAGAGATTTATAACCCGTTGAAACTTCCGATGGGATGGGACGGGAAACCAATCCCGTATTGGCTATATAAACTGCACGGATTGAACGTAGAGTTTAAATGCGAAATCTGCGGCAACTATTCGTACTGGGGTAGACGCGCCTACGAACAACACTTCACGCAGTGGCGCCATCAACACGGCATGCGATGTTTGAACATTCCTTTTAGCAAAGCGTTCAACGAAGTCACCACGATTGAAGAGGCGAGAAGGTTGCACCGGTCGTTAGAAGAGAAGAAAGTCGGGAAATGGGATCGCAAACAAGACCAAGAGTGCGAAGACGCGGACGGGAACGTGTACAACGCGAAAACGTTTGCCGAGTTGCGCTCGCAAGGTTTGATTTGAAAATAATACCATGGTGTGTACAAAGTTTAAAACAAATTTTCCCTTAACTATACTAATACTAAATGGCTCTAGTAAATGACTTTTCACTCTTCTTTACTAAGTTGTCGTGCTGACGAAAGACCATCCTTATCCTTGTTCGACCAATATTTTTGTCGAATGGCTTTAACGATGCGCTCTTTCTCCATGGAATTGATGATATCCGGTTTTGCCGCCTTCGAAGACGGGCCCTTTGGAGAGTTGTTCGAGACTAAGTTTTGAATCCTAAAGCCCTCGTCGTTGTTGGCGTCCTCCTCCAAATCCTCCTCCTCCTCGACGGTTCCGTCATTCGCCGAGGACGACAGTCTCGGGCGATTTGATTGATCTACAACTGACCTCATCATTTCTTGGATGGCGTGATTGTATCCCAACATGTGATTGGGCGGCACGGCGTTGGATACGAAGTTGTTTTCATTTTCTTCATTGTCGCTCCCGGTGATTGTTTTTTGTTGATCTTCTACTTCTACTTCTTCTTCTGGTTCTTCTTGTCTTTGTTGATGTTGCGCTGCTTTCGCCGCGATATCGTCGTTTGCGCCCTCTTCTTGTAAAAACTCCTCCTCCATCTCGCACAACGAATTCGCCAACTTTTCCGCCGCGCGAACGCGCTGGTCCTCGTTTTTCCAGTTGCTCGTACTCGAAGAAAAAGTATATCGAACCGCCTCGACGATGTCGTTGATAACCGATGGAAACTGCAGCATCCCCCTCCACGCGCGTTGTTGTTGTTGTTGTTCTCGTTCTCGTTCTCGTTCTAGTTCCTGCTGCCGCAAAAGAAGCAGCTGTTGATAGTATTCTCGTCGTTGTTCTTTCCTGTACTCGGTCTCTTCGCTATCCTCGTCGTCGCTAAAGCTGCTACTACCACTCGTCGACGTCGATGCCTCTCCGAACAAGGCCATTTTCACCAACCGTTTCTTTTCCTTAATTAACTTTTTCTTTTCCTCTTGTTGTTGGTTGTCTTCTTCTCGCTGCTTCTCTCGTTGCTTTTTGCGTCTCCTTCTCAGGTTTCTCACCCCGCACGCGTTACACACGGACTCGCCGGATTCGTCTTTCCTCCACTGCGGCGTTTCCGTCGCCCCGCACTCCACGCATTTTAGGTCCAGCATATCGTTTCTTCTCCTCTTCAGTTCTTTACGACGCGCGATTTCGCACTGCACGAGTCGTTCAACTTTTTGATCCTCCTCGTTGCGATTGAGATCATCTTCTTTTCTCGTCTCGTTTTGCATCGTCCTTTCGGCATTAGTATTCAAAAACGAAGGCGAGGGAGGCGGAGACGGCGTTTCCGATCGACTCTTCCGTCGCACTCTGAACCCCGCGTTCCCTCTCATATTACTCGTGTATTCTTTGTTCTTATTAAGTTCTTGTCTCTTCTTAATATTATCAAAGAGAGAATAATGCGGAGAAAGCATTAATATAATAAGGACTTTGAGAGTGAAGGTCTTTTTCCTTCTTTTTTGCTTCAAAGTTGTGGTCAATTACTATGATAAGTCTGTTGAAATTCGTTGAAATTTTTGCTCTTCTTTCGCCTTTTCTTTGAGTTTTAAGCGAGTGTTCGCAAAAATTTCTCTCTTCTTCTGTCTGACATGTGTCGTTGATGCATGAAAAGGAACTGAGGAACTGATGATGAATTTTTCCTACAAACGACGAGAAGAAAAAACCACAGAAAACTCATCAGTCAGAGGAAGGAAAAGACACATTTATTTATAAACTAGTATCACATGGGTTTCCTTCCTTCTCTTTCCTCTCGTAAGAAGAAAGAAGGTGAAGGCTTTTTTGCGAGAAAGAAGAAGAAGAAGTTATATTTAAAGAAGAGGAAAGAAGAGAAGGAGGAAGGAAAAGTGATGCGCAGGGAAGCGTCGGTAGTAAACGAAGAAGAGAATGATGATGACGACGATGATGAAAATGATGAAAAGAAACGCCTTCTAGAAGAAGATCTTCTCTTGAGCGGCGAAAACGGCGTGTTCCACTGTCCAATCACGCAGGAGATATTCGAACACCCGGTGACGTTGCGTTGCGGACACACGTTTTCGAAAACGAGTTTGATGCGATGGATGGCGAAGAATCCGTGCTGTCCGACGTGTCGGAAAAGTCAATTTATATTCGACTTTAACGAGGAGATGCGGGTGAACAAAGTCGTCGAGAACGCGGTGGAGTTTTTAACGAAGAGAATGAATGATAAGACGAAGAAAATGATAAGAAGAAGTAAAAGCAGAAGCGAAACTCGAGTTTCGAGCGGCGAGGAGGAGGAGGAGGGAGGAGGAGGAGTACGCGGCGGCGGCGAGAATGAAGAAGAAAATGAAGAAAAAGGAGAGAAGTGGAAGCGGTTACCGCTGTTCGTCTTGGACGCGGTCGTGCCCGGGACGGAGCTGATGTTGAACGTCTTCGAACCGAAACTACGTTTGATGGTGCAAACGGTGCTGACGCAACATTATAATCCGTCGTTTGTGATGTGCGCGAGGACGTACGATGGATCGGTAAAGAGGAGTTTACGTTACGATATAAATAACACTACGAGTTTAGAATACCATCGTAAAAGGAATACCATCGCGAGACACGGAATTATCGCTCGAATTATCGCCGCGAGCGAAACCGTCGACGGGAGGTTTTTGATTCGCATACGCGCGGATTCAGAGAAAGTTGTCGTCATACAGAAGTCGAGCGTGAATAATAGAAATAATAACAATAACGAAGGAGGAGGAGAAAACGGAGAAATCGGAGGATACGCGGGAGGAGAAGTAGTATCGGAAGAAGAAGAAGAAGGAACAGAAGAAGAAGAGAACATGAGTGAAGAAGCGTTTCCGATTTGCGATTACACGGAACGCATAGACGCGCCTTGGTCGTCATTAACTGAACGCCTCGCTGGAAGCGCCGATGAAGCGAAAGCTTCGTTGCTGCTCTCTGTAGACGAAGCCGAGGCGACATTTTATGCGTGGGCGACGCTCGCGGAGAAGAGCGGATACTTCGGCTCGCACGCGTGCTTCGCGCACGACGATTGCGTTTCAGGAATGGAGAAGGGCCACCGACGAACGAGGAAAGGAACAATGAAAAGTAAAAGACCACACGCGCTTGATGAAAGCGCAGAAGACGAGCGCGAGAGAAACTTACCGCTGAAAGACGTCGTCTTTCGATGGAAATCGTCTTTAGAAGATAACGGAGAACTCGAACGTCTCAACGAGATCAACAACGAAAGAGATTACGACCTCGCGTTCGACGGCGGCAACGCGAGTTCCTTCCGTCGCCAACAATTGCTCACGCGTTTCAAAAGCAGAGGAGGAGGAGGGATGAACAACATGCAAAGACCATCCTTCGAGGAAGTTCGGTCGCGTCCGGAGCAGTTTGCGAGCACTCTTTTGTGGTGGTTCGTTCGATGCGTCAATCCGATCCCATCTGCCGGCGCGGCTTTGGAAATCAGACCGTCGATGTTGAGCACCGGAGACGCCAAGACGCGCTTTGCGTTGTTTTCGAAACTGATTTCAGTTTCAATCGTTCGCGTTTTGGGGTACGCGCCAATGGAGTGGATGAATTGGGAATGCGTGAAAGAAAAAAGACTGATGAAGAAGATTGGCGAGGTGCTTTCGAAAGAGAGAGAAACGATCTCGGCGGCGACGATAAGAAAAGAAGAGATTGGCAAAGACAGCGCGAACAGAAGGAAATTGAGAATTTTAATCGAAACGTGTTTGAGTATCGTCTACGAGTATTCAAAGGAAGAAAAAGAAGAAGAACGGCAACAACAAAACGGTGGCGATGCCGATGGTACGAAGAACGACGCCGAAGACGCAAAAAATACGAGCATTCCGACAGTCTCGGGCGTCCGCATTGTTTTCACGGACGAAGAGCTCGATTCATTCGGCGCGCATAAATTAGCTCTCACGCTTCGAGACGTGTTGCTAAAAGTCAAGAGAAAAAACGATCGAAAGGCGCAACGAAAACGCGTCCTGAATTTACGAGCGTTGGCAAAGGCGTTGAAACATAACCTCGACGAGAACGAGTTTTTCCACATGTTTGACCCATTCTGTCACGACTTGACGGCGACGAACAGCAACTTCTTCTATCTCACGACCAATAACGTGAACAATCGCATGCATAGGAGCGTCACACGCATACGAGCCGTGGCCAAACTGCGACGTTTCCTTTACCGAGCGCAAAGTTTCCTCCGCGGCGTCTCGTTCGGCGCCAAGTTAGCCTACGATAAATTTTTCTGGATCGCCGGCTTGATCTTGTTCTCCTTGGTCATCTTCGCGTTGATCGTGCAATCTTTACGGTTCATTCATCGCTTTGGTCCGAGTCAAGAGGAGATGAAACAAGAGCTTCAACGCGTGCAATCGTTCGTGCGAGAGTTTGCGAATGTTGTTTTTTCGCGGACTCAAAAAATGATGGATGCGTGATGATGCGTATTCAGTTGTTTCCTTCCACATTCTGTGTGTGGTCACTTACTTAAATATATATGAAGTGTAGTTGAAAAATTACACGCACGTTGTATATATCAGCGACGAAGAAATTCGTCGTCTTATTTATAACATTAAAATTGTCTCTCTCTCTCTCTCTCTCTCTCTCTAATACTACTACTCGTACTCTTTTTTAAAAGTTCCTTGGTCTCAACACGCCTCCGTTGGAACCGTTTCTTCCTCCCCCCATCTCTACTTTCCTCTTCATTTGACTCCTTTTCCTCGCTTGCAGCACCACAGTACACGCCTCCATGCGTTCGCTCGTTTGGTACTTCCATCTCGTGAACTCCTCGCAGCTCTCTCTGCCGATGCGAAACAACTCTCGTTCCATCCTCGTCAAATATTCCTCCTTGAAGCTCGGCTCTTTCGATCCAACCGTGTGACTTTCTATGATCATCTTACTAAATCTGCTCTTAAACGCCTCTTTCGCTTTCTGCACCAACGCCTTCCCCGCTTCGTACTCTTCGTGGTCATCTTCACTATCGCTGTCCTCCTCGTCGTCGTCCGCTTCCATCAACAACTTCCCATACATCGACGCCAACTCGAAGAACATATCCGAATATTCCTCCGATAAGTTCACAATCTTCGGCTCCGCGTTAATTCTCGACCAGACGTGCGTGTTTTCCGGGAATGTCCTCGCCACCGTCTTCAACGGTATCCCGAACCCTTTCATTGTAAACTCTTTGCACATCCAAAATGGTATCGTTATTTTCTTGTCCTTGGGCAAATCGTCGAACGGGCACGACGGGTCAAACTCTTGACCTAAATTGCAAAACGGTTTGCTTGTTTCGAATTGCACCGGTTCAGATTCCGCGAGGAATTGCGAGACGGAGTAGTAATCGTTGAACATGATGGGGTGATATATCTCTAATGAGTCGTATCTGTCGTCTCGATTTTTGAAATTCCCGGGGATGGATTTTTGGAGATTTTTTCTTCTGCCGCTCTCTCTAGATGATGATGATGATGATAATACGTTGCGCGTAAAAGAGCGCGTATTAATAGCTAGATTTAGAGAGAGTTTAATAAATCAAACGGATATTGGTGGACTCTCTTACTAAGAGTAAACGATGATGAGTGCGCTTATATATCTGCGCGTTGTGAGGCTGCTTTTTTTTGAATTTTTCTAGGAATTTTTAATGATGATTAGGGTTTAAGACCGACCTTGAACTCGAAAAGAGGACGATACGACGCGTAGTATATAATAATCGGATGATGATGATTTAAGAAGAAGCAGTAAGATAAAGTAGAATTTTAAAAATTAAACGTTAATGGTCAACCCGCCTTTAGTGCCTTTCTTGGCGATAAACTTGAACACTTCGATGGCTAAATCGAACGAGTGGACGTCCGTGAAGCCTTGGACGTTGTCGAAATAGTGGTATCGGTAGGATTTTTTCCTGGACGTGTAGGCGTCGAAACCGTAGAGATCGACTTTTTCGCACATTTGCAACGCGTATAAAACGGCAAAGAACCCACTCATTGGTTTGCGGTTGTATTGACTGTTTTTCGTCTTTTCCAAAAGTTCTTTCAGTTTGATCCAGAGCGAATGCGCTCGATTGGAGAACAACGGGTTGAGTAAAATCGCATTTTCCGCGCCGTATTTCTTCAAAAGCGGTTGACAGAGGTGATATCTCGCAAAATGACTGGCGGTTTCAAACAAGACCAGTTTAGTTTCGCCTTCGTTCGCCGGACGCCATCTGCGCACGCCTTGTAAAATCTCTCTCACGTTGTGCGAATTCACCACGTCGAAGGTCGTGCGTTTCCCGACGTACTTCTCAAACCCGCGAATAGGCGCCATGTTAATCCGTATGACCGCGTCGTGGTTATCGATTTCCTCCCCGTACTCTTTCAACAAAGTTACTCCGGAATTCCCAACCACCGCACAGGTTTTAAACTCGAACTTTGGTTCGTCCAACGGCAACTGTTCGAACAAACTTCTCGGAAAGTGATAAATCAACGTCTCGTTCGTATCGCCTGTCGTTGATTCCAACCAGTGTTGCAAAACCGGCTTCGTCCGAGAATCTTTCGGGTCCTCAGGATTGACCGGTTTATTCACTATAAATAACCTCTTGTGCGTGACGAGCGGCTGCGAATCGTCTCGCAGCGTCTCGAAGATGTCGTCTTCCATCTTTTGCGTTCGACTGTTGCTCCTCGCCGCGGTACCCCCGCTCGCTCGTTTCTCGTTACTTCTGCTACTCGTGCCACCACTTTTTCCTCCTCCTCTTCCTCCTCCTCCTCCTCTCGTTGGGTTACTCTCGCTATTGCTCTCGCTACTCCTTTTACTACCGCTATTACTATTACTCTTACTACTACTCCTCCTCCCACCACTGATGTCATCAGAAACCTTCTTCTCCTCGGCACCATCGCCGCCGTAATCCTCGGTTTCCTCGTCCTCGTCGTCACTCCTTTTAAATCCTCCTCCTGACCCGATGTCGAAATCGTCGTTCTCGTTTTGACGACCCGTCGTCGTCATCATCGAAGAAGAATCAGAAGAAAACAATCCGGACACCGCGATCCCTCTCCAAATCACAATCACAATCAAGACACAAAAGATAGTTTTCTCCATCGACGATCGCCGCACTCGGATTCCTTTTTCTTTACTTTTAGGGACTGTTATAGTAGGAGGCATCTTTTGTTCTTCTTCTTCTTCTTCTTCTTTATGGTCACGACTCTCTTTCTCTTTCTCGTCGTCTCGTAGATAATAAGTGTTTTCGTGTGATATCGCGAGAGTTTTATGAAGAAAAATTAATTGGTCGCTTTTCAAGTACAAAAACCACTCTCGAATATTCTCTATTTATTCTCTCTCTCACAGAGCAATAAATCTCGTCATGTTTTCAGCGGTAACCGACCAGATGATGAAAAAGTTCTTTTACTTTCACGACGACGACGCAACAGAGGAGGCGCAAAAGATTGCGAAGGTTTTCGTCGCCGTTTCGGTCGGGTTCCTGTTCGTCTCTTTAAGAAGAGTACATCCAATCCAATTCGGGAAAAATCTTATAAAAAAAACGCGCGTATATGTGCTCGCGGTTTCGCACTTAGTCCTTTCCAACGAGAAGAAAGGGCTGAAAGCGTTACAGAAAGAGATGGATTTCGACGAGGAGACGATCAAATCGCAATCAACGCTGAAAGGGACGAGAACTATTTATTTCCTCAGGCACGGGGAAAGTCAGTGGAATTACGTCTTCAACAGAGGTTTTGGAGTCAGTTTTCCTTTGCGTTTGGCGAGAGGTTTAGTCATGGAATTGATGTGTTTGTTTAACGCGCGAAACTCGTTCTTCGTGGACGCGCCTTTGAGCGATCGCGGTTTAGAGCAAGTGGAGGAGTTGAGGAAGTTTTTGAACAAAGTGAACGATCCGTTTTTAACAGACGCGGAGGTCGCGGCGCTGCGATCGAAACACGTGGACGTGTTGAGAGCGGACGCGGCGAAGGGAGAGAAGTTGAGCAAGAAATCAATCATCGTGACGTCAAATTTAAGACGTGCGGCTCATACCGCGGCGATTGCGTTTATGGATAGGTTTGAACGCACGAAGGAAAAGTTGTTCGTGAACGACGCTTTGCAAGAGATGGCGAGGAACGTGGACGCGTTCGCGTTGGCGGGAGAGGCGTTTGACGCGGTACCGTACACCGGAATTACGAACGTGGCGAAGGATAAAGGGACGTTGAATACGATCGTAGAGGAAACGGTGAAGTTTGACGTGGAGTCGAACGCCGGGAATAAGGGGATTGGGAGGCGTGGCGCGACGGATTGTTTGAGATTTGCGCATTGGGCGACGAGTCCGAGCGCGGTTCCGAAAGAGTGCGAAGCGATCATCGCCACCGGCCATTCTATATATTTCAAAGAGTTTTTCAAACTCTTTTTGCCGAGCGCGAGCAAACACGACGCGAAATCGAAGAAAATCGTCAATTGTGGAGTCATCGCGTTCGAGTTGAAGAAATACGAACACGAAAAGAAGGGCGTGTTTTATAGCATCGACGAAAACTCGATCGAAACGGTGTACGGGGGATTCGTCCAGAAAGGGAAACATTGAAGGAAACTATTTATGTAACTAAGAGTAGCATTATATCACGCAGCGTCTGTGCTACCTATAATGTGTGGCCTAGAATTATATAACAACGTTCAAACACATCTCTTACACATCAACCGGTTTTAAGCGTCTCCGCGATGTTTTCTAAACTCTGCGAAGTGAGCTCGTTTTGAGGCGTTATTGAGATGCCGCTCATAGCGCTCCCCGTCCGTTCTATACCGAAAGCGGCGCCGGCTGGGGTAAACTCTGTCGGCGTCGCGTTAGTATTCAAAACGTCCAAGGTGACGTGTTCTTTGCTTATGCTCAATCTTCTGTTCATCTCCTCTCGCGTCGTTTCGTAGAGACTCGTTGAGGTCGTGTCTTTCGATTGATCGACGCCACCATTGTCTCCTTCGTTTGCTGCCACCATAGTCATTCGCTCGCACTCTTCGTCTATGCTTTCTTCGGTGATCGCTTCCCTTCTCCCGCCGTTTAATTCTTTCTTCGCTTGTTCTTCGCCGCCCCATTGCGCCAACAACGCGCACGAATTCACAATCGTTTCGCAATACTGATCCATGCGCAAATGGTTCGCCCTGTTCGCATCGAAAGGGATTTCGCATTCCATGGCCGCACCTTCCACGCCCATCAACGCGAACGTGGCAATCGCAGTCGCTGGAATTGTCGCCCAACCCCAATTCATCGCGTATACGAACGGAATCGAAAAGCAATACAAAATCAAAAACGTTCTCAAATGCGCGACGTAAATTTGCGGCAACTTTGTCGCTCGGAGACGTTCTAACGCGCCTTCTTGCGTGATTAAACCTTGTAAGTATTTGCTCAACTCGCTTCTTCCACTTTCGTCTCGTATAGTTTCGTGCATCTCCCTCATCTCGCTCTTCTGGGAATGTCTATACGTCACGTAAATCCTACTCGAACACCTGCGCATCATCGAGTAACAAAACATCGGCTGATGCGGCGATTTTTGCAACTTGTTCACGTCTTCTTCAGACAAAACGCCCAGCAACTCTTCCTTCGGTAACGCGTCAATCCCTCGTAAAAACTGCTTCGAACTCACCGCGAACGCCGCGCACCACGCCACGCAATCGTCGCACGCCGCAACGATTTCGCGAGTCACCTCCTCGCTCTTGTTGCAATCCATCTGAACTTCCTCCGCGCGAACCATCAGCGCGTCCGCTACGCACCGACTGTAAATAACCATGTTCCCCCACGCTTGCCTGCAGTCCCAAAATCTCACCGCCGCTCTCGTCAGTCGAAACACGATTAAAAATCCTAGCGTCGAGAACATAATCAAATACACCGACTCGACTTTACTCAACTGTTCGCTAAACGTTTTCAACGGTTTCGGTTCGATGATTTTCGTAAACAGCACCCACAAAATGGTCACAAATTGGACGCACAACCACGGGTTGCGGATATTCTCGAACCCTCGTATGTTTCTCGGCGCGAAGACGACCGTTCGTAACCAATCTCGCGCGTCGTAATCCGGTTGTTTGGATTTTCCCGAAAGGAAGGATTGAAATCTCGCCCGTATGCACAAAGGGGCGTTCATGGTCGCGGTTAATCGAGGAAGCGGCGGTTTATTCATCTCGGCGATTCGAGCGTTTAGATTTTTTTGTCGTTTCGTCCCGAACGAAGGGCTCGTTTTTGGAGTGGTGGTGGACATCTCCGCGAGAGAGTCTGCAGAAGATAAAATGACGTGTAATTGGACGAGTTCACAACAAAAACGAGAAAACAACACAAAAATATAGCAACACAAACAATTAATATTACGAATACAATTCTAAATCCCGTATACCTCCCTCGTGTTCTCTCTGCACACCTCAAACACGTCTTCTACGGTACATTTCTTAACCGTCGCGATGATTTCAGCAATGTGCGGTACCATCGACGGCTCCGCGACTTTTCCTCGAAACGGCACGGGCGCCATGAAAGGTCCGTCCGTTTCGAGCAGTATTCTATTCAAATCGGTCATTCGAACAACCTCGCGGACGTTCGAACCGTTTTTAAAAGTACAGACGCCGGTAAAGCCAAGTTTTAAGTTCGGAAAGGACTGTAATAGCTCTTGAGCAAACGCCGTGGTTCCGGTGAAACAGTGCACGTGAATCTTTTGCGCCGCGTCGCAGTGTTTCCGCATGATATCCAAACAATCCGATTCCGCGTCTCCGTCCCCGGCATCTCTCGCGTGCACGACTAACGGCAAATTCAGCTCCTTCGCCAACAGAATTTGCTCTTTGAAAACAAACTGCTGATGCTCTCGACAATCGACAGGACAGACCCATTCTTTCGCGTTCGCGACGTCCGGACAGACGTAGTAGTCGAGACCGCACTCCCCTATCGCTTTCATCTTTCGCGGGTATTTTTTATGCAAAGCTTTTAAACCATCCGAGACGGTCGTGGAAAAAGTATTCTCTTCAAACGCGTTTGCATTTAACGGATGCACCCCGAACGCGCCGTACACTTCTTCAAACTGTAAGAAATGTTCAACTTTCCTCCAATTCTCTGGTTTACATCCGATTGTCAAAATCGACTCTAACGAGTACATTTGCTCCGATTCTTTCTCCCGAACAGACTCTATCCAGTGTTCGTATTTCGTGTCTAATTTCTCTAAAATCATCTCTAAATGCGCGTGGGTATCCACGTATCCGTATTTAATTGTCGAAGGTGGGTTTGTTGTTCTTAAATCAGAGGTAGATGATGACGATAATGCGTTCACTTTCAAAGTCCTTAGGGGAATTTTTGCTGTTGTCGTCGTCATCAAAAGTCCTTTCTTTCGGATGCGCTCAACAGATGACGACGAGGCAATCGATGACGATAGGAAGGAGCTTCGCCGTCTCGCTGTTGTTGTTGTTGTCGTCGTTGTTGTTGTTGTTGTTGTTCCTGCGCGACGGAGAATGCGCAGCGCCGCGAGTGACATTTAGTAAAGCGAAGAGCTGCTGCGCTTCTATCCACAAAAGTGTGGAGAAGAAAGCAAAAGGGCGAAAATTAGGCAAAATCAAACGACTACGTATAATATAACGCGCATCATCGATTCACTATTCATCGGTATTATTCACTCACGCTAGTAATAAATATAGCTAATTGTCATAGAACAACGCCTCGGGATTCGGGTACCCTTCTAACTGTCTCACGTCGACTACATCCATTCCGGCTTTCTTCGCGCTCGCGATGCCTAATAACGCATCCTCGTACGCGGTGCACTCTTTCGGATCTACGCGTAACTTCTTCGCGGCTAATAAATACAAATCCGGCGCCGGTTTCCCACGCTCCACGTCTTCGCACGTCACCACGCAATCGAATAAATCTAACAGGCCTCTTTGCTTCAAATGCATTCGAACGACTTCGCGGCACCCGCTCGACGCCACCGCCATCGGTACCCCGTTCCTCTTCCCGTGCATGATGATGGTTTCCGTGCTCTGTATGATCTCCGGTGCGCCCATTTCTTCTGCTAATTCGCCACATCGTAAGGTCATTCGATCTAAATCTTCTTCCGTTATTTCTTCTTCCGTTTTCCCTTGCTCGTCTCTCAATAGTCTAAAAATCTCTTTTATCGGCACCCCGGCGAGTTCGTAAAATCGTTTCTTCGTCAACTCTAATCCATATTCTTCGCACGTTTGTTTATCCGCGACGAAGAATAACGTCATGGTTTCTAAAATAGTCCCGTCGCAATCGAATATTAACGCTTTTGGTGCGAGGTTTGTTCCGTGATATAAAGGATGATGCTTTTGTTGCCTCCTCCCTTCCTTTTCGTGTTGTTCTGTCGTCGTCGTCGTCAACTCCTGAAACTCGTCCTCGTTTCCATCATCGTTTTTTTCTAAACTACTACTCATGGTATAATAAAACGAAAAGAAGAGCAAAAACGCCACGCAAGCACACACAACACACTAAATGCGGTTAGAGCAACTCTTTCTTTGTCTCTTTCTCTCTCGCTTCCTTTCTTCTTCGTCAGCGCGTTCTACAAATGAAGTATTGAAACGTTTCAATACTTCAAAATATTCCCCTACCCCTACAGTTTAGGGTGCTCACATTTAGGGTAGGGTGCATACATTTTAGGGGAATTTTTAGTACTCCTCAAGTACTTCAAACACATATATCACAAAAGGTCAACGCTCTCTCCTCCTCTCTTCCTCCTCCCGATTGAAATGATGATTTTGATAACAGCGATGCTGGAATTTCTCCTCTTAAGACTCTTAACTCTTTCATCCTGGATGTATTCTTTTCATTCTTGGTGGTCTTTTTTTGATGATGATGATGAGAGAAAAAGGCATCGCGTTATTCCCAAACACATCGCGTTCGTGATGGATGGCAACCGCCGGTGGGAGAAAGAACAACAACTCAAACGACTCGAAAAAGGAATGAATAATAAAGGAGAAGACGAAGACAAAGACGTCGTAGAAAACGAGAGTAAGAAGAGTTCAAAAGAGAAAGGGCACGAAAGAGGTGCCAAAACCTTACAAAACGTCCTCAGGTGGTCCTTGAAACTCCCTCAGATTGAAACGATATCCGTCTACGCGTTTTCTTTGGAAAACTTCAACCGAGACGCACGAGAAGTGGACGGATTAATGTCCTTATGCATCGAAGAGCTACCGAAACTGGCACGAAGCGACGCGGTGAGGAACGCGAACGCGAGGATTGTCATCTCGGGGAGGTTGGACGCTTTGAGCGAGGAGGTTCGACAGGCGTGCGTGTACGCTATGGAGGAAACGAGGAGGAACGCGCGGAGAGATGAAATTCAAGAAGAAACAGGAAACACAAGAGGAGGTGAAAAAGAGAAGACTGTCGTGTTGAATATTTGTTTGGCGTATAGCGGCGCGGAGGAGTTTGGGAGCGCCGCGTGGGCGGCGACGGAAGAAGAAGAAGAAGAAGAAGAAGAGGAAGAAGACGAGGTTGGGAGGAGGAGCGGAGAGGAGAGCATAAAGAGACGTTTTTATTACGGTGGTAATGGTAGCGAGAATAGGTACGATAGAGGTAATAGTAGTCGTTGTAGCGAGGGGGGTGGTAAGAATGGTAGTAATAGTAATAGTAGTAGTAAGAGTAACGGTAGAATTGACGGCGTCGATGGCGGTAAAACGAGGAGGAGGCGAAGTAAAAAAAACGAGAAAAATAAATTGGAAGCGGTTATCCTCCCCGACGTGGATTTGGTCGTTCGAACGTCGGGCACGAACAGACTGTCGGATTTCATGACCACTCGATTGGAAAACGCGTTGATTGTTTTCGTGGACGCTCTGTGGCCGGACTTTGGCGTTTTTGATTTCTTTTCGGTGATTTGGCGGTATCGGAAAGCGAGTTCGATTTTACGAGACAATAAGAAAAAACGCGAAATGAAGAAGGAAGATCAAATCTTCTACGATAATTAGCAGCACATCATCGTAATTAGGATGATGGTGTTATTATTCTCACCATCAGGCGCGAAACAAAGACGGTACAAACTGTTACTTGGAATTGTAGTGCTACTGGGCGTCGTAATGGTCGCCAAGAATGCTCGCGCTAACGGAGAAGAGTTCAAAGCTCTGTTCGAATACGGCGAACGAGGCTCGTATTTTGGAAACACGAGGGAGGATATTTCCATTCCGAAATCGTCCGTTGGTCAAGCATCGACCAACAGTGGATTTGATAGTTATCACAGGGAATCAGGCGTCGTGCAACTCTTCTTCCCGCGAGGCGCGCCGGAATCTGTACGGACGAAGTTTCCGCTCGTCTATCTGTGCACTCCGATTCACGGTTTCACGTTTCGCCGATGGACGGAGATTATGCAGCCATCTTTGATTAATTTTTTAACGTCTCACGGATATGCCGTTGTTGTGCCGTCATCTATCGGCGAACGAGGTTCTTCGAACGAAGTTTTGGGTGCTATTATGCCCAACCTTGATTCGCAAGCAAACGGCGTGTCTTTGGAAGAGGTTGCGAAGAGATATTTGAATTTCACGGTGGCGAGTTTTACGTACTTGACGAACGAGTTTTTCGGCAGTGAGAGTAAGAAAAAGAACGACAATAACAATAATTACGTTCCAGGCGAGTCAGCTCTGGATACCGTTCGAAGGAATTACCGAACGCGAGTGTATACTTTATACAGCAGAGTTGACGTCGAAAACGCGGCTTTGATTGGTTTCAGCGTCGGAGGCGCTATCGCCGCGTATTCAGGAAGTATTTTAAAGAGTCGGAATCAAATGAATTTGAGAATGTCTTTCTTGCTCGCGCCAACTATTGGCGAAAGACCAGGCGCTGCGAGAAAAGTTGGTTTAGAGTTATGGAACCTCTATTCCTCTGCCTTACATAACAACCCGAACGTCATCGTAACCGGCTCGGCGGACGGGATGGGCGGCTTAAGTAGCTCTAGAGCTTTTTATTTCGAAGCAGAGAAGCTGGAAGCTTTATTGGTGGAAATACGGTTCGCCACGCATTGTCACTTCCCAGTTGTCATGTCCGAGTGCAATTTACTCAACATTCAAGAGGATATCGGGGGTGTTCGAGCGTTCGATTTAGCGCTCGCGAACGCCGCGTTCCGATATTACTTGCGAGGCGATCAGAAAGCCGGCGAGTTGATTTCTTTACAGCGCGGCGTAGACTCGTTTAAAAGTCCTACTTCGGTCTGGGACGTAGACGTGTTAACGTTTCGAAACGATACGAGAGGGTTCATTAAACTGTTCAATAACAACCGAGGTCCGACGTTTGAACGAAGTTCTAAAGTCAAGTTTCGCGAGATGAATGACCGGTAATAAAATATTATACAAATTATTAATTGTCTACGCCAACTTTCCCGTCGAAGCCGTCCATCATGCCGCCCCACCCACCATCCGTCGGCGGTAGTTCTGCAGCGAACCTATCGAACGGTGCCACGCCTTTACCACTCGCTCTCACTCTCCCGTCCATCCTCAAACCGACGTATACGCCGACGTCGTCGCCTAGTTTTGCCATCTTCTTCTGTTCCAAAATCCAATCTCTCCACCCGTCTTTTTGGGAGACGTTCACCGCGGAACCTCGGAATCTTCGCTCATCTTTCTTCGCGTTGTCTGGTTTGTTTAACTTTGTCGCCGCTTCGTCGTCCATAGCCACGGGTACTAGAAAAACGCCTTTTTTAATCAATTCGTCTTTGTACTCCTCGGCGACTTCCAACGACTTCTCCAAATACTCCAAATCCCCGGCGAATAAAACGACTCTCGAAAAGCCTCTCAAACTTTGCATGCGCACGATTTTCCCCGTCGTCAGCTCTACTTTCAACCCACCCAAACGTTCCTCTCTCCCGATTCTGCTCATTTGCTTCTGCTTCGCCTCTTCGTCCTTCTTCCACAAAAATACAAACAACGCCGCGCACGCGCCGTCGATGCCGACGTTCGATACCGATTGATCAAACGGCGGCGAGTTCGGCGCGCCGGCGAGACCGGTCAACAACTGAATAGTCGCGATACCAAACCCAATCGTCGCGCTCAGTGCGCACGAGGCGTACAAAAACTGTCGCGCCACTCGAAACGGTGCTTGCGCTTCCGATCGAAGTTTCGTTTCGTTCGAGAATTTTTCATTCATTTGATACGACGACGACGACGAAGAGGAGGACGACTCTTCTCTCTTTTCTGACGTGGCGTCTGAACCTTCAGAACCACTCGCTTTTGCGAGGCATACGACGAGAGAAGAATCTCTCGGTTTCGTCGTTCTCCGTCTAAAACTCGCTTTTGCGCTGTTGTTGGTTTTCCTCCTCGTCAATGTTCTTAAAGTTGATGTTGTTGTTTCTGTTGTTCTCCCTTTTCCTTTTCCTCCTCCTCCGTGTTTATAATAATCTCCATCCATCGTCGTTAATAAAACGACGTCACGACGACATCGATGTCGTCGAGAAGACAAAACAGAAGAAGAAGAAGAAGAAATCGTGTGGTTTCCTCTTTTATTAGTAGTAGTATTAGTATTCCATCCTCTCGTTGTTCTCTCTCTTCTTAAAAAATGTGTCGCTGATGATGTTCTCCTCGTCGATGATGATGCGCAGCAGTCGGAGTGCTTCACGACGACTGTTCTTCGAACAGTCATCATCATCGCGTTGTTGTTGGTCGCAGACACCATTATGATGACGAAGTTTTAAGAAGAATTTCTTTCGTTTTTTGTCGTCTTTTCTACGTTTTGACAGACAGACAGACTGATGAGAAAAAAATGTACTTTGAGTCGTTTAACAACAGAAACACAACAGAAACAACAAATCCTTCTTTCTTTCTCTGCTGCATGAGGAAAGAAAGCAAAAAGCTCTCTTCTGTCTTTTTCAGGCAAACAAAAGAGAGTTTAGAGAGAATTTTTTTTTTTCGGATAACACACAGAAGAGAGATATTCTCGTAGTGTGTGGAGTCACAACGTGATGCATCATTTTCTTCACTCTCAACTTTAAGCATACATACATTAAGAAGAAGACGCTTTAATACTCTCTCAGTAAAGAAGAGAGATTCGTTTATTTATTAAGAACACAATACGAATACTAACAACACATACAAAAAACAGAGTGTTGTTGTTGGTAAAGAATGCAACCCTCCTCCTCTTCCTCGTTCGGGATAAAAACACATGAGTCATCATTATTTTTGGAAAAGAAGACTTTTAGTAGGACGACGACGACGACGACGAGAGGAGGAGGAGGAGAAAGGAACAAAGCGATACAGCTGAAAAGATTGAGTCGTCGACGTCCCGAAAGAAGAAGAGGAGAAGAAATCATCAGAGGGTCGAAGGATGACGACGACGCGTACGAGAACGTCGCTCGACTTCAAAGAGAATCCGAAGACTTGCTTCGAAAACAACAACTCCTTCTGGAACAGCTGGAAGAGAGGAAGAGGTTACAGAAGGCTTTGCTGGAAAAGGTAGCCAGAGAAAGCACGACGAACGCGAAGGGAGTGCCGTGGAATAGTAATAATAATAGCAGTGGTGGTGGTGGTGGTAATACTTCTTCTTTCGTGGATTCGGGGATACCGGGGGTCGCCGCGGCGGTCGCCGCCC